>Ga0214543_1004277_pt1 | contig 27209 bp, 10 predicted proteins | sample CNSS2metaG_FD_160094 | JGI IMG/M metagenome (GOLD analysis project Ga0214543, IMG submission 160094) | Root nodule microbial communities from cowpea collected in UCLA plant growth center, Los Angeles, California, USA - CNSS2 | ecosystem: Host-associated > Plants > Roots > Nodule | place: USA... | reverse complement strand
TCATAATAATAAAATTTTAACATAGATCTTGTATCTTTTGAACTTCAATTATGTTGGATGGTGATAAAAAAATATTAATGACAATTACATTAAATTTTTATATTGTAGTAAATAAAAGTTATTTATACAATTATAGTGAAAAAATTACAGTATGATTAATAATGAGTTAAAAAATAAAAAATAATTAGATAAATATATCAAAATAGTATTCTACATAATGAAAATAATACAAGAAATAAAAATATTAAAAAATTAATAAATGTTCACAAACAATTTGAGAGACTATTGAAAGAAATCGCACAAAGAAAAACAAATGTATAATTAAGGGTATGATAAGTTGAAAAATATCTTAGAGATTTAAGAGAACTTTTCAAATATCAAAACATATATACTTTTGAGAAATAACAAAAATTGTTTTAGTGAAATAAAAAATTTATTCAAATGAAACAAAAATTAATAATAAGAATAATAAGTAAATGATTTTTTTTATATTACCTAGTAAACGAAATGTTTGTGAGTATTAAATATTTTTATGTGAAAGAAAAATATACATTAAATAAAAATATTAAAAAATAATAGAAATATTCAAATGTGAGACATAAAAAATTTTAATTGACATACATATTTTTAACATAATTACACAAAAGTTATGATAAGATGAAAAATATAATTGAAATTAATGACAAATCAAATAATTAGAATAAATAAAAAATAATATATATATATATATATATATATATATATATATATATGTGTGGTTATTCAATTAATTAGGAATATTTTAATAATTTAAATGGGGACGGGTAATATGGCGGGGATATGTACATCCCCATACCCATCCCCATATCCAATTGAAAAAGTCGGGGACCCATACCCATACCTATACCCAGTCAATGCGGAAATTCCCCATCAAAACGGGGACGGATTCGAGTAATATCTACGGGGACAAGTTTATTACACATATAAAAGTTGCTCCTTCTCTCTTATTTCTTCTCACTCTTGCATTATTTTCTTTTTTTTATTTTCTCTGTTATTAGCTTTATTTTATTTTATATACAAGAATTTTTTCTTTTTTTTTGTGTATATGAATTTGTTTGTGTATTCTATGCTAATAATATTTTTGCATTACAATATGAAAAAAATGCTGAAAAAGGTATTAGTGGAGATAGCTCTTTCATATAATAGTTTCATAAATTAAAAAAAAAATATATCTAAAATAATTATTAATAATTAATAACTTTATTTATAAAATAGTGTCTAATTTAGTCAATATAATAATTAATTAATTTAATGTCTAAATTTTATTTAATGATTTTCTTATAGTAATTAAACAAAATAAATAAGTCACGTGATCAAAAGTTAATAGTTACTATATTATTAGTTACTAAAATAATCATTATTATGAATAAAAAATTGTAATTGATCTCTAAATTGATTTCTAAAATTTATCTAACAAAATTTTATCTACCAAAAAAAATTAACAAGATTTTTTTTTTACAAAAAAACTGATTTATAAATTATTTTCTAATTAATTAATAACAAATTTAGCGATTACTTATAATTCTTTATTCGTAATATTTTAGTAACCAATAACATTTTACTTTATAAATTCGAATCTATATTATTTGGAAACTAACAATTTTTATTATTAAAATAGATTGTTTATGAGAAATTGTAGTGCTATCGATATAATTTTTTATTATAACACAACTTTAATGCAACATATTTAATCTATTTTATTTTTATATAAAAAAATTACCTAAAAATACAAATAATATAATTATAATTATAAGAGAGGATAATATAATAAGATATAAACACATAACGCGAGATTAGCATCGCAATTATTGCACAATATTTAAAAAATCAATTATAGCGGCCTGTGATCTAAACTGAACCACGTCCATTTTGTTGGATAATATTTCAACCTTTTTTTTTCTTATGTTTGAATCAGGTGTGAACAAATGAGATTAAAATAATAATAAAATAAAGGTTGTAAAAAACAGACATCTTTATCAGAAAAAAAAACGACGTGATTTGTCTAGGATCTCTGATTTATAGTTAAAAATAATATTTGAGAACATAATTAATGACGCAAATAGTATTAGAAGAAAAATAGAAATTTATTTTATTGACATGTCTTTTTCCATAATTACGTGTTCTTTTAAAACTCAAAGGTAATTCGTTTGTTGCTGAGTTTATTAAGAATTATGCATAATCCAAAATATAAATTAAGCATAAAGTAAACTATTACTAGAATTTTAGGGTAACATTTCAAAACTTTTATAGTTTTAACTACAGTGTAAACATAAAACTATATATATTTTTTAGACTTTTATTTTTAACATGTGTTTAAATATATATATATATATATATATATATAAACATTATATTATCATGATGAATATTATTTTATTTAATCTATTTATGAGCACAATTATAGTCTTATTAGGTATATTATTTGATGATTATTTTTAATGAGTGTAATTTTGTCATAATGTGTAAGAGAGTTTTGTGATACATATTTATATTGATAACTTGATGAATGGAAAAGAATGAACTTTCTTGCTAGAAAATTATCATGGTAGCAAAAGTTTAGAAAATTCTAGAGAACTCTTTCACAATCATAAGAGATTATGATAAAGAACAATAGTAGTTTGTCTCATGTTTTATCAAAGAGAGGTGGGTCAACATGAATATTTAACATCACTATATAGTATAACAATAACATTTTCTTAATATTTTTAATATTTCCAAAATCATAGCTCACTTTCATGGTAAGAATTATATTCTTTGGATTAGTGCTACTAGAGTCTCACATCATATGACAAAAAAGAAAAATTTCTCATAAATGTAAAAAAAATTATAAACATACAAGTGTGATTGTCAAATGAGAAATATGATACCACTATAAAGGAGGACAACTTGATTTTAGATGGTGGTTTGTAACTTGATAATGTTCTTTTTGTATATCAATTAACTCGCAACTTAATATCTCTGTCACAATTAATTGACGGTTTCAGTTGTATTGTTCAATTTAATTATTGTATATAATACAAGACTGAAATGTGAGATGTTGATTAGGGTGGGTGAACAAATTGACACTACAAAAAATAGTTATTTTGTGGAGATTTTTATTTCAAATTGTAAAAATACATAATAAATCCTATTAGTCACACTTTTGTCATAGTTACCAAAAGTATTTACATGGCCCTTGTTCATGCCTTACAGTCAGAACCACACCATATTGTAATCGAAGATGGTTGCAAGAAATGCTCACGAAATTCATCCAAGGTTCAAGAAATAAATTTTGGAAGTGAAGTTGTAAGGAGTTAAATGCATAATATTTTGCATGGTGGAGTTTCCAATTTCTTTCTTGCTGACCCAAGCCAAAGACGTCCTGTACTTACGACTTGCATATGTCACAAGGAGAACAATTAGTATATTAAAATTTCGTTACGACTTGCAATCCTATTTGCATAATTAATTTCTACTCTTAACTTTTTTAATTTTTATGTTATTTAACTAATTCACTTATTTAAACTTCATTGATAAAAATAATTTTAACTATAGAGAAACATTTATCCCAATTTTGTTTTTATAATATAACCCTTCTTTTACTATTAATTATTTATATTTCATTATTCTTTTAACTTTAGTGTTATTTAATTAATTTATTCATTTAAATTTTATTACTAAAAAAAATTTTAATTATAGAAAAATATCTATTCTAATTTTTTATTAATGTAAAATTTTTATTTTTATTAACTATTGATTTTTTTATTCTTTTAATTTTACTGTTAATTAATTAATTTATTCATTCTAATTTTGTTGATAAAAATAATTTTAATTATAAAAAACATTTACACCAATATTATGGTATAATATTGTAATATTTTTACACAATATTTTTAAAATCTAATTATGTGACTTAGGAAGAAAACACCTTATAAGTAAAGCTCATGATTGCATACTCCATAATTGAAAACTCATTGTCAAACTATTGTCTAAAGCTTAAGTCACACATTTTTGAACTAAATAAGATCTTTAGTTGTTGTCTACTTACGCTTTTGTAGTTTATCACCCATCTATGATTTAATATCAATTACTGTGTGTCATCTTATATACTAAATCATCTACTCGTGGTTATTCATAAATCACTATGTTTTAATTTATCACAAAAAAACACCTTTTTTTTTGTTATGTAAAAACTCATTCTCATTCTCAAATATTCATTCCAAATCAAAAATTCATTGGAGAGAGGAGGACCTCATCAACAATGGTGGTAACATGAACGAGGTATGCTTGCTTGACCGTCATTTCTTCAAAACATAGAGAACTCACAACATTCACAAAATTAGGGTGACAAAATAGATAAATTAGATAAATTTCATTTTCAATTGTAATTACTTGAATAAAAAATAAATTATTCATTTATTTTCCTATATTGAAAAATTATTTAAAAAATTATTCATTTTGATTTATTTTACAAAAATTCATTAAATATAATTTTTATAAATTCCTTTTATGGACCTATATAAAAATTCGCCCATAAAATGAATACTACCTAATGTTCTATTTACATGAAGATTAATAATGAATAATTAAATTAGTTTTAATTAGTTATTTCGTAAATTTAAATTTAATTTTAATATAATCATAAAATAGTTTGTGATGATCATTCCTTTTAGTGACATTATTTTTAAAGACTTGTTTTATAGTTTTAGGTGAGAGGGTTTAAAAGTTAAATGAAGAAGGATAGTTCTGCTTTATATTTAGTTCCAGGGTTAGAAATAGAAAAACAAATAGTTTCATTTTTTTTTATAATTTATTTTTAAATATTTGAAATTGAATATTTTTTATATAAGAATATTTTTTTATAATAAATATTTTATAATATTTTTTTATTATAATTTTTATTTTATTTTTATAAAAATTAATTAATTGGTATTAAATAATAAACAAACAAATGAAAACATGGACACCTATGCGGAGGGATGAGAATAAGACAAAATAAATTATACACAACGGATCTTAGTTTAGTGGGTCATGGCCCCCAAAATATTTTTTTTTAAGAATATATCTTAAAAGTTTTAAAATTATATATAATATATATTATTGAAAATTAAATTAGATAAATTTTTATTTTTTATAAAGTATAATATTTAATATTAATAAATAATAAAATATAATAAAAATAAAAAAATTTATGAGATATTTTTTATTGTCTTTTAATTTTTAATATTCTATTATTTTTTACTCTCACATGTTTTCTTTTATTTTTTTAAACAAAAATAATAATAATTAGATCCAATTTCATTTTTTTTGCTCTTATTTTTTTTCATTTGTTTTCTTCCGTTTTTAACATAAATAAGACAACTCTCTCTTATCTCTTAACAATGAAATATTAGTTTAATAGTTAATATTTTATTTTTATCTTATAAGTTGTTTGTATATTTATTTTTGTTTGAATACAAAAGAAAAATTTATATACTATATGTTTTTTTTTTCATAAATATTTTTAGTTCTGACTAGGGATGTCAAAAAAATTCGTACCCACGGGTATCCGCGGATAAAACCCGCAATGGGTAGGAAACAGATATTAAAAATAGATATCCGCTACCCGTGGGTACGAGTATTTTTGATACTCGCATGTTAACGGGACGAGTACGGGTATCATAGTATCCGTACTCGTGGATACTCGTACCCACTAAACATATATATATATATTAGTAAAAAACATTATGAGTCTTCATTCAATAAAGGTGGTTGGATTCTTATCCCACATCAGAGCAGATTACTTCTAGATACTCTGGAGGCATTGGTGTATCTCCAAGATTGGTTATGGACCAATATGGAAGGTAATGAAATTAACACTTTTACTTAGATATTTTAATAAAGTGATGGTTAGAAACTTTTAATGAACTTTTTATGTTTTCAGGCTCTTATAGATGAAAATTGGACAACATGAAACTTTATACAATGTTGCAAGATGTGGACATTGATGAAATTAGTAATTTCTTTAATATTTCATTCAAAAATAAACTACAATATAAATTGTTAATGATCTTTTATTTGTTTGTTTTTCAGAAATCAATCGGAGAAAGTTAACATGTTGATTTAAGCACTAATTATGGTTAAATATTTATTTTTTTAAAATATTTTTGTAAATATCCGTGGGTACCCATGGATACCCGCGGATATGAAAAAAAATAGACGGGTACCCGCATAACGGATACCCGACGGATATGGATACGGATACGGGGCAAATACTTATCCAACAGATAGGTATGGGGGAGCTATTACTCATACCTTACCCGCCCCGTTAACATCCTTAGTTCTGACTTGATTTTCACACACACACACACACACACACACGCACACACGCACGCACGCACGCACGCACGCACACACACACACGCACACACGCACATGCACACACACGCGCACACACACGCGCACACACACACACACACACACACACTCACACACACACACATATATCTTTACGTCTCTTAATTTTTGATTAAATTTTGATAAATTATTTTTAGTCTTATATTTGTTTAGATAAGTTTATGGATGAAAAATAAATTAATAGATTCATTTGTTTTAAAGTCATAAAAGGGAAGATATCCATGAAGATGAAAACAAGACAAATTTACTTTTTATATATTTTCAAACATGATACTAAAAATCGGAATTAGAAAAAACCACTTATTAAGATTCAAATAATTATAAGGGGTTTCCTATTAATTATTTGGGACTTGTACCAGAAAAACGATATCAAATATAAGAGTATCCAAATAAGTGAAAGAGATAAAATTATAAAAACTTATTTAAAATATATTATATATCAAATACAACTTCAAAAGTGTCCATTTTCTAATCGAAGATTTTCGATATTAATAATAACAATTAAATATATGAATTTTGAGAATATTATTTTCACATTTTCAAACTTTATTGTCAACCTCCACATCCACGTAATTAGATAGAAAAGTAAATCTTTACTTTCAAAACAAGATGAGATAATAAAACCTCTCCTTATCTCATTTGTTTGTGATTGCTAATTGTAAAATAAAATTATATTGAAAAACTTCATGATTTTTATTCAAGTAATAAAAACTATATATATATATATTTTGCAATTTTATCTACACGAAAACTAATTATAAGCACAACTATGACTTAATTAATCTAATTTTTTAATATAGAATAAAATAGATGATGGAGATTAAAAATAACTATTTTTATTTATTTTTAGATTTAGTTTATTCAATTATTTTTTTAAATTAATAAATTGGAAAATTGTACTTATAGATGAATAAAAGGTAATTAATTTATTTCATTATCATGTACGAAACTAACTAACAGTGAAATAATAAACAAATAAAAAGAGAAAAAATATTTCCATCTTTATCTTTTAAACAAGACAACTACGAATGTAGGAGGAGAGTTAACTATTATTCATATTACATAAGAAACTATCCCTTGTAATCTTAATGTACATGTTTAAATTTTTTTAGTGATGTTGGATTACACCAATTAAATTTATAGCAGAAGGATTAAACTGTTTAAATAATATCTAATTTTAATATTTATTTTATTCTTTTTAATTGAAACAACCAATTCGATCTGTTATTATAACTTTGACATGTAATTTATTAATTATTTATTGTCTTAGTGATATTTTATTGTTTTATCCATTTCAAAAATATATTTTATTAATCATTAAAATTCTAGTGATTAAATTGTTATTGTATGTTTAATTGTTGATTTCCCATTGGTTGAAAATTCAATGCATGACTTAAACCTAAACATAGTACGCAAATTAGTTTTGTAATCGTTTATCTTTGAAAATGCGAATAGTTTTTTTCTGGCTTTATCATAATTTTTTTATTATAAGTTTTATCGTATTGTCTGTTAATTAAGGAGTTTAGTGTTTACGAAGAGTTGAACCGACGGTTGGTTTTGTAGTTTTTATTTTCAATTTTTTAAAATATGAAAAACATGTTATTTGACTTCTTTTTTTCAAGCAACGAAAATGTTGAACACGAGTTTGGTATTTGACCATTGTAAAAACAATTTATAACTTTTTTTTATTCAAAACGAAGAAGGAAATTTTAAAAGATAAAACATGTTCACATCTTCATCAATACTAATTTAGTTATAAATATATTCATTTATATCCAACGATATATATATATATATATATATATATATATAATTAATTAATTAATTAATGTATAACGACGATCACAGTAACTAGAATTAATCAACTTATGAATTTCATGCTTTTGTATGGAATCAAACTGTTTAAAAGTTTCCAATCCTTCGTCTCGTCTTTGCAAGATTCTCTTTCATCTCATCTTTGTATGATTCTCTTTTGAACTATTACTTAACGATGTTTTTGGAGAGTAAGTAAATATTTACATGCATTCCGATATTCGAGTCAGTGATACTTTCAGTTTGAGTATGAGTAAAAGGTAAATGTAAAGATAAATCTCTTAGCTTATACATCTGTATGTATGTCTGAATCCAAATGTACATGTTTGTATGTCTGATTTTGTATGTACGAGAATTTACATCTATATTCCTAAACTCAGATATACTAAGATGTACATTTGTACCCCTAAACTAGAAGTGAATTGTTCATAGATGTATTTGTCCCTTGTTGAAACCAAAATGTATTCATTTATGGGATCGATATTACTGGGCTACCCTATACAACATCTGAGCTGTATAGTTAGTTTGTTAAATATAATCGGTTTTTAAATTAAGCATATTTGATAATTTTATAATTAAAATGTTAAAAATGGGTTCACTAATTATTCACAACTTGGGGACACCAGAAGCATTTATCGTTCAGCTTGATTTAGTTTTGAATTTTCTTTCTTAATCTTTTATTCGGACCCACACGAATGTAAATGGTGTTTTCTTTTTCGTTCTTATGTTTCCATTTTCCAAGAAACTTAAATATCATGCATGTGTGGCTCTTAGTCCCTCTACTTGTCACGAACGGATCTATATGAATTTATACATTCAAACAGAAGAAAATTGACATCCTTAATATAGTACCTTTGTGAGCTCAAAATATATTATTCCAACTTTAGTAAGGGCTCTTGCTGTAAAATAAAATATTGTAAAATTGTCTTTAAATATATTTTAAATTGAAATAAGTAATGAAATATATAAATAAAAATAAATTCATCTTCTTTTACCTTATCTACTTAAAAAAATGTTGATTATTAAGTTAACTTTATTAAATATATAATATTAATTGTATAGTTTTAAATACTTTTGATAGTTTCCTAGACAATCTCTGGCAAAACAAAATTCTTCAAATTCAAACTTACATTTAACTGTTTTTTAAAAAGTTATAAAAGATAAATGTTACATAAAACTGTAAATATACAGAAAAAATTGAAAAGTATTTAAGAAAACGGCAATAAAAATATAAGGAACATATGTATACGAGAAAAAGTTGTAAGTATATATATGTAGGAAAATTCATGGAAAAAGAAAATACGTAAATAATCATAAGAAAATAAGGCATGGAAATCAATAAAAGCTAACCTTAATTGATTAATAATATTAGATTTACGTTATGTATATGGATGGCAATGCGGGCCGGCCCGCACATTGCGGGTGGGCCCAGACCGTCTTGCATTTGACTCGCTTTTTTTAATTTTTTTTTTAATTTTTATGATAAAATTTTCAATATTTAAAAATTAGGAAACTTTAAGACGTTCACAAAATTAAATAAAGACTTTAGAGAGTTTGATGATTCAACATTTTCATCATATTCATATTATGACATACACAATGTATTCTTTAAATTTTACAACATTAAAAAATACATAATATTTGGCTTATGTGGGCTTATGTGAGTCGGGCCACTACGGGCTTGCAGGCTCACTACCCTAGCCCGTCCCGTGTTTTTATCGCGAGCCTGCCTGACGAGCCGGACCCTAATTGCCACTCCTAATTATGTGTATAAGTGATATTATAAAAAAAAATAAAAAAAAAAAAAAAAAAAAAATATATATATATATATATATATAAATTAGTTTCAAATTGTATCAATAAATGTGAAATTAAGTACATTTTAAAACAAAAGTTCGATACTAATAATATTACTTTAATTTACATCAATTTAAACGACATTTATAACAATGATTTTTAAAAATACAATACGTTTTGCATTCATGATCTCAATTTTTAACAAAATACAATATAAACAAAAAAAGAAAAAGAAAAAATGCATTGGATGAAACACATGAACTAAGGAATGAGAGTGTGAATAAAAAAATGAGTACGATCTAATAGTCTCACGTAACAAATCTCTCTCATTATACTTGAATACAAATTAAACAATCGTATTTTTCCTTAAAAATAATTACTCGAACACAAATCTCTTATCATCAAACCAAGTAAAATTTACCAAATCCTATATTTCTTAACCATCATCAATTTAAATGCATTCTCACACATTAAAATAAAATTTACCAAATCCTATATTTCCTGACCATTATCAATTTAAATGCATTCTCACACATTAAAATGTTGTATGCTAATTACATATATCATTAATTATATAAAATTAATTCTCAAACTGCTAAAGAGATAAAAACACATTAAATTATTTTTATTCTAATACAAACTTAACATAAAAATTTCATTTCATCAAATATATTCAATTGTAATTTATTTAAAGGCATAAGTTTAGTCATAACTCACCCTCTCAATACCATTTCTATCATTTATCGCTACGTGAGTCAACCATCCAAAACAAATTTTCTTTCATCTTTCACAGTTTAACAAATCTAAACATTTAGTACATTACTTTCACTTTTACTTGCTACATAAACAAAAATGAAAACATTGATTTATACATGTGATTTAATATATTCAAACATAACCAGGTATACTTTTGCGCAATATCAATTATTTGTAAGTAAAATATATTTTCTAATAGGAGAAATATGTTATTTCCTTATGCATGAAAACAACCATTGGATGTTATGCCACTTTAAGCAACATCAATTATATATTAGAAATGATATTTATAATTAAGACTTTTTAGCATAATAAAATTTTGGCATCCCAACAAAATTCAGACGTTAAAACTTGTCTATCATTTGTCTTCTTCACCCGTACCTTTGGTTGAATTTATAATTTACACTGTTCACTCTTAAATATCATATATATGATTGATGACTTAAAGCATAATTATTAAACTATTACTATCCATATATTTAAATTGTTATATATATTTTTTAAATTCAATATAAAAAACTACGAATAAAATTTATCGAAAAAATCTTGTCACCACATAATTTATATATGGATTTCAGTCCGTAGATCATGTTAATACCAGATAAATCCAAAGGTAAATAAATATCCATATTACTACGGACATATATACCACTAGATTTTGACAGTAGCTAATATTGACTCTTCTTTTTTTTCTCGTTTTATAATACACGACGGTTTCATTAAACATGACATACAAAATTATATCATCTATAATATTCATAATTTTTTTTTCTATTTAGCATCTTGAATATTTATGATACATTTTTCTTTTCATATAACTAACAGATTGGGAAAAATCTCTGAGCTGGGTCCAACGGAAAGGTACAAAGAGTAACTTCCGGGTCTTACTAGTGTTGATATGAAGATCTCATTATACTTAGATCTTAGCATGTGCAATATCAAAGACAAACCCAAACTCTCTCTCTCTGTACATGGATCTAAATTATAGTGATGGAGATGTTGAACTAAAACTATTTACGCACCACTGTTCCTTCTCTTATTCTAAACACCAAATATAGTTACAATCACACATAATCACACATAAAGAGTAGAAGCAGGGTAGAACTTAGAAGTCCCATGTGGCACGGAAAGGTTCTCACCATTGGAAAAAACCCTCACATTCCTGCAGGAACAGCTCATTCTGGTTCCAAAGTTGTACATCGTACATAGGACTGAGGTAAACAGGTTCAGACTCGGGTGGGACATAGGAGTTGTCAAGTAAATAAGGTTCTGTCCAGAAATCTGCAGACACAGGCTCCGTGTATGCATCCAAGACAGAAAGATCATCATAACTTTGATGATTTGTGGCGGTTGCTGCTGCAGCAGAAGCAGCAGCAGCAGCAGAAGCATCACTTGTTGTGTTGTGGTCACTGTATAAGGTCTCCATTGATTTGGAAATAGCGGCTTCTTTTTCATTTCCGCGTTTGGCCACAGGTTTTTGTTGAAATCGCTTCTTGAGGACGGTGTGCCAGTGGTTTTTTATCTCGTTATCAGTCCTCCCTGGCAATTCAGCAGCAATTGTTGACCACCTTCACAACCACCAAATTACTAATATCAAACACCACATAATAATTTCCGTACCCAAATTAATGACCCCGTTCAAATACACCACACAATAACATGTATTCAAATATTGCTTTATCAGTCCTTTTCATCCTCTTAATTTCGAAAAGAATTTTGCCTCTGCTACTAGTTTTCATACAGTTTTGGTCTCCCTTTTTGCTTACCATTCAATTCTAATAAATTTTGCTTTATTAATTATTTGAATATTCTATAAACACTTCTCTTTCAGCACAAACTCTTATGATCGGTCTATTTTATGCCCATCCATATATTCTTGCAAATATTATAAGATAACAAGCCCTATAGTTGAAGTGTTTGAAAAGTTTTAGTTATGCCATAATTCATAATTTCATTGGCTAAGTAGAGAATCACATTAAGTTCTCTAACAACACTAAGAGGAACAGAAGCAATTATTCACACTTAATCGTGACTGAACTATTTTTTACATTATCCATCAATAAAAAATCGTTCTCAAAACTAGTCTTTTTCAATGGTCATTATAAATATCAGTGATTTTTTTTACTAATATGATGAATAATAAAACTATTTTTACTAATATGATAACATAAAGTTTTATATATATATATATATATATATATATATATATATATATATATATATATATATATATATATAATTCTTATTATAGAATACTAAACTATGCGATTTTTATTATATCGTAGGCTACAATAATGGGTGACGTTAAACGTGTGAGGTCAGCTTGATTTTCTTATAGCATACTAGGATTTCTTCTTCTCTTTCTTTTTTTTTTCTTTTATATCTCAACATAGATATAAATTGCAACAAATCAAGACACGGAATAACGTCTTTTTGACTTCAGAATAGTTTTTACTATTTTAATATACAAGAAGTAAATTATAATATTTGTTTTTGTAAAAGAAATTATAAAATACATTTAGTATCTAAGTAATATAAATAAAATTATAATAAATAAACTGTATTTTATACTTATAAAAGTTAGTTTAAATTCTTAAGTACTGAAATGTTTTCGAAAAGCAATTGAAATTTTATTGAAAAAAATAATAAATTTAAAATATATAGGGTTAATAAAATCTTACATACAAATTAATATGAATGAAGACTAATTTGGGATAGTTTAGAAACAAATTTTTAATTGATTACGGGTTAATATACATATTAGGTGTATCTCCATTATACATAAATTGAGTGAGTGAAGTGATGAAGAGTTAAAATCTTGAAATTATCTAGTTCAATTTATGATATAACAGCAGATTGAATCCTATAATAAACTTACAATGCGAGTGCGAATGGTGTAATCGGATTCATGACAATGTGTTCAGCTTTTGACGCGACCAAAGTGAATTCTGAGTTCTGCAAACTCAGAAGAAACAGTAGTACCAGGCCCAGTAATTTATACATACCTATTACCGAGCTTTTCGTGAAGTCTCACAATGGTTTCTTCTTCCTCGTCACTAAAATTCCCTCTTTTCACATCTGGCCTTAGATAGTTCAGCCATCTCAGTCTGCAACTCTTCCCACACCTTGCAAGACCTAAAACTCAACATGGTTAGAGCTACAACGACTGCAGCATGACTTAGAAAATCTCTGAGGTGTTATTTTTGTGTCTGTATGTGTTTCTATAAATGTATGTATGTGTGTTTGAAACTCGTGAACCCAAAAACTCTTGAATATTACTCAAATAACTTCACCATTAGGTCCCGATGATGGATTATGGACTAGATGTTACTTTTGTGTGTGAATTTATGTATATGCAAAAGTAAATATTTGAGTATATGCATACACTGTTATTTGAGTAAATATGTTAACATAAGATATCCTGGAACAAGCAATTACAGATGAAACCATGTTCTTTTGTATAATTTACAATCGCTGAAGAAAAGAAGAACAGTGGATTCAAGAGTAATTGATATAGTTTTGTGAGTGTTGAAAATACAAGGAGAAGTTTGAGCTTAAAAACTGTTGAGATTTCAGCATTAGGTCAAGCATAGTGGATTGAAGAGTAATGTACCTGCAAACTTGGGGAGCAGGCGCCAATTCCAGTGACCATACCTGGTGACATAAGCGATCAACTTGTTGTCTTCCTCCTGTGTCCATGATCCTTTCTTGAGTCCATCTTTGTCGCAACAAGGGGTTCTCACCATGTTTGCAGGTGTTTAGATGTTTTGTTTCCAATTCTGTGGTTTCGTGGACTGTGATCTTCAACTTAAACCTAAGACTGGGAAACACAACCAGTGACGACAAAGACTTTGTTTACTACTTTCTTGGCTTCTCACCTGAAAATCTCGACTCTTTTCTCCTCTAGTATATAGCAGCGTTCACAAGTGAACGTGTTACACGACCACAACGTAATAATATAATTCTGGAAAAAGAAATATTTTCGTATCAAGAAAAAATATAGTAGTATAAAACTGACTTGATGGAAGGAAAAGGAAAGGTTTAATTAGTCATGATACTCATCTTTCGGATGTATTTGTTTCGTATCTATTTTTTAAAATGTGTCCATCCTAATTTTTGAAAAATTGTCTCAATTAATTTTTTTTTAATAAAAAATTATTAATGTTGTTATTTAATATTTAAAATAACTTCAAAAATTAAATATTGATATTTATATTAAAATTTAGTAGTAAAGTCATGAATAAAGCTAACGGTATTAATAATTTTTTTTTACATGGAATCTAATTGAGCAATTCTTCAAAACTTTGGACTCGATTGACACATTTTTAAAAAGTGTACCAAAGTGGCACATATAAACAAAGGTAGATACCATTCAACTAATTAAACCAAAAGAAAATGATTCAAAATTATGTTTTATATTTATTATTATTAATGAAATTGTTGTTATTATTAATATTGTTATTATTATAATATTGAAATTAATATAATTTTTTGTAATTTTTTATAAATAATTTTTATTTATTTTTTATTTTTGTAATTATAAAACGGTTGTATTTAAAAAGGCGTTCAAATAAGAAAACGGTTAAATTTAGAAAAAAATTATTTAAAAAGTGAAATTTGATAAAATAAATATTTTAATTTTAAAATTATTTATTTAAAAAATAAAATTAGAAAATAAATGTGAAAAAATTGATTTTTTTATATATAAGTATAGATATTATTGACTTAAGTATATCTATATTTCTAATCAATGATCAGATTTTATTTATAATATTGGTTATAGTTTCTTTTAGATTTTCCTTTCGGGCATTTTTTTTTCTTGTGAGATATTTAGATTACGTGTTCAATAATAGAATAAAGTAATTTACACTGTTTTTAAGACACAAATAAAGTAAAAATTATTATTGCAGGCCGAAAGAAATTACATGTTGTTAATTAATTAGGAATAAAACCTAATTTGAATATAAATATATACTAACTTTAGCCATAATAAATCTAAAAGCAAGACCAACATTTATTTTCAAGAGATAAAGACCTGCGAGCGATACTAGTGGTCCATGTATTTCTTTCTTTATGCTAGTAGTTCATGTTTTATTTTGACTTAAATACCCAACTCTACATACAACGCAATAACATGCAATATAGATACAATGCAATAACATGCAATACAATATATTAGATATAGAAAAAATTATGCTTGATGGTTTATATTTGTTCGTATGGAATATATTAAGTTTAGTGTTTAATATAAGATCTAGTCCTTTAATTTGTTTAATTTGTTTGTTTGATTTATTTTAATCTTTTTATTATTTTTTGTTTTAATTTGGTTCATTAATTCTTTAAAAAAGTTCAAATGGTCATCTCTGTTAAGTTAACAATGTTAACACCGTATTATAGATGTCACATGTTTTTTTTTAGAATTTTCTTTCTAATTTTGTTTTAAATTTTTTAATTTTTTTTAAATTAAATTGTCACATATCATGTTATTATCGTATCATATGTCAATTCATGAAATTTTAATTTTTTTAATTTAAAAATACAAAAAAAAAACACTTGGCAGGTCATGGCTGCGTGTCAAACTAACAATGTCTATTTTCAATTCAGTCTCTCTATTTAATATTTTGATTCAATTTAGTTCCTTTATTTTTTTTAAATGATCTATTTTTGTCCTCTCTAATTTAAAATAAATTAGTAATTAATCTTAAATACAACTAATATATAGTCAAATTAGAATTGAAAAAAATATGATTATAGGAGTTGTTTCTTAAAATTACTCGTTATTTCTTAAAATAACTTTTTAGAATTTATACATCAAACTACTCTACCTAAATATTCAAATTATTTTTATTTTTGAGATATGTAAAAAATTACAAGTGAAGAAAATGTAAAAAATAAAATAACGTGAGTATTTATGAGTGATTTGATGTATAAATGATAAAAGAATATTTTAACATGAATATATAAGTTTTAATTCAGTTTAATTACTAATTTAGTCTCAAATTAGAGAAGACAAAAATTGAATTATTTTAAAAAATAGGAGACTAAATTGAATCAAAATTGTAAACAGAGAATTGAAAACAACCATTATTAGTCTGACATGTGGCAACACCATTACCTGTGCATTTTTTTTAAACTAAAATAAAATAATAATAATAATAATAATAAATTTCACAAATTGACACGTGACATAATCATGACATAACACTTGACAGTTTATTTTTTTATTTAAAAAAGTTTTAAAAGTATTAAAAAATGAAAAATTTCACAAAATGACATGTATCATATATTAATAACATAAATTACACAAGAATTTAATTTATTACATCTGATCTCAACAAAAAAGATTAGTTCTCCATCCATGGTGGAGAGCCTAGGGTTTATAAATAGAAGAGATGGAGAAGAAATGAAAATCAAAGAGAAGATGCAAGTCCTCTCTCAAGATTCTTGCCAGTTGAACCATGTTCCAATATTACATGATAGTTTTAAAAGTAACGGACTTAGACTCATCTCTTTCTATTTTCTTATTTATAAATACATAACCCTTTGTGTTCAATACACTTTAGGAATTCATGCTATGTCTCTTTCTCTTTTATTTTAACTAGAACAAACTATACTTAGGTTTAATTGATATTAAAATAAATAGCTAAGTTCATGCACGTATAAGTTTAGGAATTAAATGAATTTTGTTTAAGCCATAGGAATTAAATGAATTTTGTTTAAGCCATATTAGTGTTAGATAGTCAATTTTTTTCTTAATTAAGTAATTGTGAATATAGAAAGTCATTATATGAGGTTTAAAACTTGATAGAAGAATTAGATTTCAGTTTTATGGAATTGTAAGTGTGATTTTATTTGATCGGAAATAATGAATCTTATTGAAATTGTTATTCAATATTGAATAGTCGATTTGATTTGAAATTTTTGGAATAAAATAATTGAGCCATAATTGTAATTGTGCATTATAAAGTTGTTGGAATAGAGAAAATGGTTGTTTAATCTTGTAACAAACTTTACAGAATTGTGCAGAAATGTTGGTTTAGAAAAATTCACTTAGCAACGAATAATGTCGTTTAACACATTTTAAAGTGAGAACAATTAATTAAATTCATTTAGCGAATGTTGATTTTAATAAACAAGTATTGACCAAATAGACAATTTAAGTCCTAAATTTATTCAACAAAATGACTCTAACCCAAGTATCACCTTACTTGTACAAAACATAATTTTATTTTTATTTAGTATCTAGCTTTCTCAACATTTTTTTCTTTAAAATATAGTTAATTAAAATTTAATTGTATATTGTCATGTATTATTTTTTAAGACATGCATATAGAGATTTCAAATGATAGATTTAATTGAATTGATGTATTGTATGTTAGATTTGATGGTTTAAGTCACTTTTTCTATGACGATATGATAACTCTACTTAGTATATTATATATACTAAGTACATGTGTCTATATTTAATAGAGATGTCCAAGTTTTATTGATTGCGTCTAAATTTTATGAATTAAGATCTCAAATAATAAGAAGAAGAAGAGTTTATGTGCATGTATATAGGTATTACATGTCTTAAATTTACCTTTACTTAATGAACCGATATTTGCATACCTAAAGTGTTTAATATGTCTTTCGTAATATATGAATTGACGATTATATTAATATTCATTTCATACTTATATCCATGTGTTGATATATAGTAAAGTGATGAATTAAATAGAGAATTGTTTTTCTTATACTCGTATGTATATGATTTGATTTGTGAGATTTATTTATGTATAATTGTGTTTGATAGTTTAACCTTCTTTTCTTGTGATTTGAAATGTATATGTTATATGATCAGAGAAGACTACAAATTCAGCAATTGAATTAGTAGATACTATAAATATTTAAAAAAAAGAAAAAATAAATAAATATATATATAGAGACTAAATAAGTAGTTTTGTAAGTCATTTATTAAATAATACAACAACATATTATATGTATCAAGATTATAATTACATGATAAGTTACAGAGTGAGTGTTAGTGATTATATAATGAATTATAAGTTTACATTGTTTTTTTGTTCCGGGTAACGACACTTTAAATTTGTATTTGACTTTTTTTTGTTTATACTTTTGTAGTAGAGTATTGTAAAGTTTGGATTAAATTCTTATTTTGGAAAGTGTTGAAGTACTTGTGATCAAAGGGCATGTCAGAAGTTATATATGTTCTACAAATTTTCATATAATACTGTTCTCTAATTGTTATTAGACAATGATCATAGTTTTTATCTAATTTTGAAGTTTTCATGTTATATTTGTATTTATGTATTCTTGTTTCTTTATCTTATTTCTATGTTAGTATGATGATTTTCGGAGTAAAAACGGTAAGATTTTTAATTAGTAATGTATTTTTCCCGATAATTATCCCAGCTCACCCTATTTATGATTTATAAAGTAAAAAGTTATGTTTAAATTGTCTATAAAAGAATTATTGTTATAGTTAAAATAATGATATATTATAATAAATTAGAAGATGAAAACATAATCAGAATAATATAAAATAATAGTAAAAAATATGATTGTTATATCTATGTATATGGGGAAAAATTATTATACAATTGATTATGAATTCTTAGATAATCAAAATAAATTAGAATATATATACAAGAAAACACGTACTAAAAAAATTAAATCGATCTCTCAACATAAAGGTGGTGTGAGTGAGACATAAGTTATTGCAAGATGTGAAATGTGATCATGCATAATTCATTGTAGAATGCTACTGTTCCCTGTATTCCATGAGTGTGAACACGTTTGAAGACTAATACTACTGTTCCACCTATAATTGCGTCGCAACATAATTGTCACATATCCACATTTCTAGACCCAGTTCACCTTTTTACTTAATACTATTAATTTTCTCCTATCTTATCTATAAAATTTAACATAATTTAAATTAAATACATTTCAGAATTTGAATAGTAAACTCGTGTTTGAAAAAAAATATTGGAGTGCAATGGATAAGAACCACAAATTTCAAATAAATAATTTATTTAAAAAATCATAAATGTTATGTTATATAAAAGTCAATGCAACTATAACATTTTATAGTTAGGAAAAAAAGAATGAAAAATGTAATATGAAAAGTAAACCAATTTATTAAATATTTTTCCCATTAAATAAAAAGGAAAATTACAAATGTATCATTACTTAACAAAGTAGATAACCGACACAAGATGACATAATCGAATTCCAATTGCCTTAGAAAAAAATGATAATGATATAACAAAGATATATGATTGAGACAAGATGATATTCTCAATTGCATTGGTTTAAATTTGAGTATATAGAAAAAAAATATTAAAGTAGTGTAATGAAAAATTAATAATTAAATTCCAATACATAAGTCACTTACTTAAGTAAGACTTATTAAATTAAGCTAATACTGAGTTCTGATATTTGAAAATATAGTTTTTTATGTATTTAGTAATTTTAAAATTTTACTTTTGTGTTAAGTAATTAATCATTGAATTTAAGATAAATAGTAGATTTAGGTAAAATAAGTATCGAATATTTCGCTTATAATACAATATAAAAAAATTATAGTTTTAGTACAATAACTTTTATTTAGATACATTTTTTTTTTAATTACAAAGAAATAAATAAATAAAGACTCCTTTTTAACGATAATAACTTATATAATGTTATCAACAAACACACATAATAAATATGAAGATGAAACATGTGATTAATTAGTGAAACAATCCATATTAACATAATCAAATTACTAATTATATTATACATATTTGATAATGAATATAAACATGCATATAAATATAAATATACAAGATGTTTTTACGATTTTTACGAGAAATTATAATTTTAAACCTTAAAAAAATTCTATAAATTATGAGAAATTATACAATACAAATGTTATAACTTATGCGACACTACTTTCTAAACAAACACTCAGCAGTCTCATTATTGTACAACTCTTTCACCAACACTGTCATCTCTTTATGTATAACATACGATTATCACAAGTGAAAAACTACAAGACAATAAACAACATGGTAAGATAGTAAAATTTTTAATAGGTTATATTCTCAAACACCGATCAATACAAACATTCAAATATATATAATCACACCATTCAATATTAATATTCATAAGACAAATATATGTACTCTAGATACAATTTCTGCAATAAACATGTATTGAGTTGAATACATTAAGCCATACTTGTCATGTAATATCATATAATAATTTAACATATAATAAAAGTAATAATTACTTTAATTTATCTAATTAGAGACATTCATTAATCAATTATAAACTTAATAAACAATTATATGATTAAATATATTTTTAATATATATATATATATATATATATATATATATTTATATAACAAATTTTATAAATATAAAAAAGTAGTAGATAAGCACATAATTTGTTAAGACAAGTCAACATTTTTTTACTCATTTTATCGTGACATTTTAACTCGCTTCATTTTATTTTTTAATCAACAATCCGTGTGTAAAAATTGTTCAAGTTAATTCGATTTGTCACTCATAATTTTCATAATTGATTAGACATATATTATTTCTATTTTTGAAATATTTGTTCCATCAGAAAAAATAATTCAAACATTAATCTTTTTATTTTTTAAAATTTCAATTAATTAACAATATTATCGTTATTATTATGTAAAGTTTGATATAAGAGAATATTATTTTGTATTAGACTCAACGGATACTCTTACTTATCTCGAAGTGCAAAGAAGAACTAAAGTACTAGTTCTTGTTAGAAAATTTATAAGTATCATGATACTAGTAAATTTTATATTTTTATTCAAAAATTATGAATTATCACAACTCATAAACATGTCAACGGATTATCGATGTGTACACTCAAGTCAGTCTAATAATTAATTATGAATTATTCTTTTGTCATTATCATCATTTTGCTACTTCAAATTTTATAAATTTCATTTTTAACAAAAATATTAAAACAATGAGTTGTCACATCCTGCATATTTAAATTAATTCTTTCAATATTTTTAAATTCTATTATAATTTTTAATTAAAACATAAAACTTGATTTTAACAATTATGAAATATTTATTATGATTGAATATTTTCACATTTTCAATTTTGCAAAAGATTTATATTACAAGATGTCACAATCTGCATCGTTAGTCTTTTAATAAAAAGGCATGTGACATTCAATTAATTTATATGCATTTTTAATTGTTATTGAATATTATATTTTGAATATATTCTTGTTTTCATAATTTGGTGTGCTTTTAGTTAAAATTTTGTTTCTTGTTAAACATTTAAAAGACAAAGCATTCTTTAGCTAATAAATTGTGACTAAAATTATACTATATTGCTATTATTTAAAAACAATTAGCTAAGATGTCAAATTGTCACCAATTGTGTCTTAAACTTTTACATTTAATAAAAATTTCCAATTAAAATATTTTTTAATAAAATATTATCTTAAATAGTATTTATACTCAACTAAGACTATTCTAATAAGTTCAAAAGCATTTGTTTTATGTAATAATAGTATTAAATTTTAGAAGATTGACGTTTTCAAATAATATCTCAAATAATTAATGAGAAATAATAAGTATTTAATTGTAGAAAACATAACCATAACAATATAATAATATTGTTAAATCATACATCAACAATCTATATCCTACGTGGCTAAATAAAATAAATTGCATAATATATTAGGCCAAATTTAATTTTTTTCAAAAAATTTTAAATATGAAAAAAAAAATTGAAACCAAACATTAACCATTATTAGGCCTTTATATATTATTAAGAAAGGACAATAACTTTTATTAAAATAAGGAAAGAAGAATGACAACAAAATATATAAATAAGATATAAAAATAAACCGGTAATAACAATAAAAAAAGTTAGTATAGAAAATAAGAATAATTATAAGTGTTAAATATATTTTTATTTTTTAACTTTATTTGAAACTAGATTTTTTTTTATACATTTTAGTCTTTAAATTAAAAATTTTAAAAAATAAGTGAATATTTTTTAATTTAATTTGTTTTTTACATTTTAAGTCTGTTCCGGAACTAACATTATGGTGAGAATTTAGTGAAAGGTATAAAATAAAACTCAAATATTATCGTATAAAATGAGTTTGATTTATAAAAAATATTTAATATAATTTAATTAAAATAGATGTATTTATTTATTTTTAAAATTTTTAAACAAAAAATATATCAAAACATTAATATAAATGTATAAAAAAATCAAATATGAAAAATTTTTATTTTACGTCAAACACTAATAATAATGATTGTAATAGTAATTACAAAGTTAAATTTGTTAAAGTAAGAAGAAACTCTATTATTATATTTTATTTTAACTAATATGATAGAATAAACAATACGATAAGAAAATACTTTCTTATTGTCTTATCAAATGTAGAGATGAAAAAGTAAGCTCATACACACAAATAACATCTACATTATGTCGTTGAGTCTTAAAACAATTGTCAACTATAAAAAACATGTCTACTGATTAGATACCTGTTTGAAAAATATTAAACAATTACTTTTTACTTATAAATCCTTTTTTTAATATTTTAAATAAGATTATTTAAAATTTATTTTTTAAAATATAAGCTCAAATAAAAAGTATCACCCCAGATAAAACGGCATCATAAAATACTACTAGAAATAAAATTAATTATTTAAAAAAAATAAATTCAAGCTGCATTATAAGATATAAATTAAATAGTTAATATATTTTAAAAAAAATTAATTCTGAGTCTAAAAAAAATATCTAATGTGAAAAGAATAATATGACAAGAGATTTGAATTTTATGTCTTTGATTTAATGACTTAATGACTCGTATTCAAACCACAACAAGAAAATGTATTATTAAGTACAAATTTTAGTGATAAAAATTATTAATTATTCTAAGTATCAATTTACAAAATAAAAAATTATTAGTTACTAAAATAATTATTATTATAAAGAAAAAATTATAATTAATCTCTAAATTAATTTATAAAATTTAGTTACAAAGATTTTAGCTACTAAAGAACTACTAAAATTTTTGCTAACAAAGAAATTTGTTTCTCAATTAGTACTTAATTAATTAGTGATTAATTTAGCGACTAATTGTAATTTATTATTCATAATAATGACAAATTTAGTAACTAATAATTTTTTATTTTATAAATTTGTATCTAAATTGATTAATGACTAAGAACTCTTAATCACTAAAATTAATTGTTAATAAAAATTTTTTTTTGCAGTTAACCCTTCTTTAGTTTATGGTGTCTTTCATATAATATATAAACCCTTATTTTTTTTTCATACAAGCTTTGTTATTTGAATTTTGTCTTTTGATTTAATTTGCAATGCAGCTCATATATTTATTAAACAGAGATAATGTGATATTTTTTTTTACCGAAGATAAATATATAATAATAAGGATAATTTGATTCTATAAATATACATCCCAATCTATAACAAATCTATTTCCCGATAAAAACATTGATAAGAAAAAGAAAAGCAAGACACCTTTCTTAAAACCCTGTTTTACGAAAGAAAAAGGATAAAATTTTGAAAAGGAAAAAGACTTAGCTTTATCAACTTTGAGACAGTGGCACGTTGGATTCCTCCAGTGACATGCACATGCGAAAAGAAAAGAAAGTTTAGGATGATGTTTAATGGTTGAGAGCTTGAGGAAGAAGAGCAGGAAATAAATGGAGAAAGAAAAGAAAACAAAGATCCCCACAACAGATTTTGAGACGTGAAAAACATAAAAAATAAAATAATTTTTTACTACTAAATTTTGACAACTTTTTTAAATATAAAATATTATTTTATAAATAATTTTAAAATATTAAAAATAAAAAAATAAAAATTTACTTAAAATATAAAATATAACAAAATTATAAAAGAATTGTCAAAATTTAATAGTCGAAAAATATTTTTCAAACGTTAATACTTCAATAATAATCGATAATAATCGATAGTGAATAAGACAGGCACAGACAAAATATGTGTGGTGTCTGTGGATTTAGAAGTCAAAGGGTGGAAAACCAGGGGCAACTACTTTTTCATTATAATCAGTCCTTATACAAAAGTTAACATTTTTATGCATCACGCTTAAACAATATACGTCATTCCACTGCTCAAATCTCATTTTTAATGATCTTCTTTCAATATATATTTTTCTGATAATGATTAGATGTATGGTTGAAAATTATAAGGATGTCACTGTGTGACAACTTTTTATAAGGATATCGTGATCCTCGAGCCATTCGAATTATAGTAAAGAGTGAGTTAGAATTGGTTTATGAACTTCGAGTTAAATTGACACCTCTGATTTTAAGATACAAAAACTGTTTAAATATTTACTTTTCTCCTTGTCCTCAAGTCTATGTATAGATTTATGGTTTTTTAATAAACACGAAATAACTCAAAATTATAATTAAGTTTAATTTTAATTTCATTAATAATGCGGTATATGCGGGTCTATATTTATATGAGTGGTGAAGCAAGTGAAATCTAGATGAATTGACTTTGAACTTTAGGTTAGAGTCAAAGTTTGTTGAAGGTAAGAGGGGGTGAGCTTAGTATATGGAAGGTTACGCAAAGATATTAGAAATTTTCATTTCTAGTCACATCAAATCAATTCTTCTTCACTCTTACTATGCTACTAAGTTTTATGTTATGCATCCTCTTTTAAACTTGAGAAAACCATAATATATCTCATCTTAGGTTTTGTTCTAGGCAAACTTGTCTTCCTTCTTCCTTCCTCAAATTTCTCTCTAAGTTTCTAAATGTTATGATTTTGAATTGGTGTTATTCTTTGACACAAATGTCATTTTGTCGAGATGTGAGAAAAACAAAAATGAACATCTTGGTTCAAAATAATTTGCATATTGTTGTGAATGTTTCTTATATTTATATTATAAATCTAGGTTTATGATAAATGTTATGAAATGTAATGATAATAAGTTGTGTGAAATGATATGAGATAAAACTATTAAAGTAGTGGTTTTTATACAAAAGTTATTAGGATTTTAATGTTATGATTATATTAGTATTGTGTAAGTATTAGAGATGTCAATGAGGCGAGTAGAGTACGGGTAGTAGTTTCTTTGTACCCTACCCGCTAAATAAATATTTGTCCCGTATTCGTACACATGTATGTGATAGCCGCATATAACGGATACCCACATATTTTTTTAATATTCACAAATATCCACGGGTACCCGTGAGTATTTAGAAAAGAAAATTTTAATATTTAACAACAAATTTTAACTATAAATTTAAATAAAAATACAATGCATAACATTTATAAATTTCCAACAAAGTGCAAATAATTTATATAAATAGTATTGAATAACAATTTACAAATAAATGGAGATTTTTTAAATCCAATTGATAAAAAATAATCCGTTCAAAATCAATGTATTAATATTTTAATCATTTTTTAATTTAAATTAGAGTATAGCAGGTACGGGTATCCACGGAGACAGATACTATGATACTCGTACCCGCCTTGTTAATATGCGGGTATAAAAAATATTCGTACCCATTACCTACGAATATTCACTTTCAATATCCATTTCTTACCCGTTGCGGGTTTTATTCACGGATACCCGCAGGTACGAATTTTATTGACATCCTTACTAAGTATAGAGATAAAAAGTCATTAATGCAATAAAATATCCAAATTTTACTGATAATCTAAATTATATAAATGAAAGTATCATATAGAAAAACTTATGAAAGTCTTTTTTTACCATAATTTGATAACGTGGATTAGCAATTAGAATCAAAATTATGATTTTGATGCTTGGATATCATTATCATATATTAGGTCAATCTTTGAAAAAAAATACTAATACCATCTTTTAGAAAGTTTGTTCGAATCTTAGAATTGTGCACATATCTTTGATGAGTCAAGAAATAAAAGTGTGGCAAGTAAAGAGCTCACGAGTCATTTGATTTATACGTGCTTATAGATTTACTATACTTTTATTAGGAAGAATATATAATTATAGGACTTACCTTTTTAATTAAATTTTAGGGTTAATTATGTTTTTGGTCCCTCAAGTATCGACCATTTTTGGTTTTCGTCCCTCATTCAAAAGATGCGCTATTTAAGTCCCTCACATTCTGAAACGCATGGAATTCGTCATCATTTTTAAACACCGTTAGGTTTATTACAGAGCTGGCAGACGGAGTGCCACGTAAGAATCTCGTTTTTAACAGTGTTGATTTTTTGATTAACACGTGGTAAATTTAGAAGCTGAGTTTTTAAGACTAAGTCGTTTTAGTTTATTAAGAAGCTGCGTTTTATTAGGGTTTGCGTTTTATTAGGGTTTAGGTTAAAATTAGAAAGAAAGGGGTTTTGGTGAGATTGAAATGCGTTCGTGAAGG
>Ga0214543_1004275_pt1 | contig 27234 bp, 11 predicted proteins | sample CNSS2metaG_FD_160094 | JGI IMG/M metagenome (GOLD analysis project Ga0214543, IMG submission 160094) | Root nodule microbial communities from cowpea collected in UCLA plant growth center, Los Angeles, California, USA - CNSS2 | ecosystem: Host-associated > Plants > Roots > Nodule | place: USA... | reverse complement strand
CATGTTGGCTTAAGTCAAGTCAACTATAGTCAACAAGTCAAACCTAGTCAAAGGTCAACAAGTCAACTAAAGTTGATTCAACTAAGTCAACTTAGGGAATCAAAAATAACAAACACAAATGAAAGGGGTGAAGGATTAGTGAACTTCCTTTCTAAACATCTTTAGTCTTCTTAAGCATGTGTCTCCATCCTTGGTTGGGGTCAATCCTTCATCAGAAATCCTTATTGGTTCACAACACTAAGAACCCTTACTGGTTCACAACACCAAGAACCCTTACTGGTTCACAACACTAAGAACCCTTACTGGTTCACAACACCAAGAACCCTTACTGGTTCACAACACCAAAATGGGACTCCCAAAAGCATTGAAACTCCATTGTCGTTCCTTCTTTACCCTCTTCAGCTTCTCCCTTTTTCTGCTTAACACAATCACCGCAAGTGAACAACAACTTCGCCTTGTGCTTTGGGTTCCAATTCTGGTTTCCTCTACCACACCCCCATCGTGGTTCGAGTCGGCTTTGGTTTTGCAGAAATTGGACACTACAGTCTAAGTCAACGCTACTGCTAGACGTCACTGTCGTCGTTGAACGTCATCGAAGGAGCTTTACAACACCCATGCGAAATTTGGACAAAACAATTGGTGAAAACGCTAAAACATTTGAACCAAGGTAGCCAATCAACTTCCAATTGAGTTAAATGAAGTAAAAATTACCTTTCTTGGTAGTCGAAAACTTCATTTACGCTGTTGTGTGCCTGTGGAAGAAGGAGTGCCAACGAACAGTGCAACAGAAAAGCGTTCGTGTTTCTTTTTTAACGTCTGATTTGGAATGCCGACATCATTTGACGTCCAATCTACAACAAGCCAATGTCAATTTTGAACTCAACGTCGAGGGAAGGGCTAGCCAACGTCAATTTCTGGCGTTTTAATTATAAAAATGTCATCGGTCATCTTTAACGTTGAATTTGTTGTGGTCAAACATGGAATGGAGACGTTATAAGTTATTTTTGTGCTAATGAGGTCTAAAATAATTCATTAAGCAAAACATCAAACTGAGAGATATGAAATATTAACACCCTTACAATCAGGAAAAAATGATATCGAATCCAGATATTATTATATCTTTACTCTATCTTATTTGTTATTATATTGACAAACCCACAAAAGTCTATAAATACATTATAACACATGGAGTATACAAATCAAATATTTATTCTTTATACTTATACTCACGGAACTTTTCTCTATGTGGCATATTAAGCTTGTTTCCGAGATCAGATTAGTTCACCTCGGATCAAGTCCATTTTCGATAAGAAAAAATCTATTATAATATTATCTTTCTAATTTTTATTTTTTATAAAAAAATAATTTAATTAGCATTTAGGATATAGGAGGGGAACGATCATATCTTTTACTCTATTACAGTAAAGTTAGATAAAAATTTCACTTCTTAAATATAGACACAAAAATTAAGATGAATTTTTTTCTTTAAGAAAAGGTGAACATGAAAGTAATTAAAAGAACCATCCCTCTAACCAAATCAATAAGTTCTTAGGATTGGTTTAGTTTGAAATTTCTAAGAGAATTAAAAATCTTTAAATAAATGAAAATTCAGTGTTAAAATTTTATTTTTCTTCGAATATCCAATCAGAACCTAGCTGTAAAGATTTATAAGAAATAATAGTAACAATTGATTTTTTTTTCCATAGTTATATATATATATATATAGTAGCCATTGTCCAAATTAAACACGAACCACTTGATTGAAAACATGTCTTCTTCAATGTTCTCTTTCCTTATCTCACTATGGAATTGTCATTATCTATTCTTCAACTACTTTTTCAATACCTAAACCGATTCTTCTCCAACTTGTCTCCTACCATAGCCAAAAACTCTCTCTCTCTTTCTCTCTCTGGTTTCTTCCTTCTTCCGGTTAAAACACCTTTTAATATTCACTCACTGTTCTCTTCAACTCCTCACTCCTGTTTTTGTGAGAAGGCCATCAACAACTTGTGTCAAGGTATATATTCTATTCCCTTAATTACTTTTTTTTCCCCTGTCATATATGTGCTTCTTCATCATCCTATAATCCAAATGAATATTACTTAATTAGTTTGTTTCTTTTTCTATATATCCTAATTTCTTGCCTTCTTTTATTTATATATTCATATATATTATATGTGCAGAGAGTCTGAATGAAGTGGTGGACATGTTGAAGAGTTTATTGACAGAAGATAGAGAGCACAGCTGAACATACCCAAAAGGTTTTGTGTGTGTGCAGTTTTGTGCTCTCTGATCTTCTGCCAATGTACTCAGTTTCTCACCAACTCTTGTTAGTTTCATGATTTCATATGAGAATTGAATACCCTTTGGTTTGATTTTCTTGAACATGCAAATTTCTCAGGGAGAAGACTCAGGTTAGTGCTTGCTTCTATACTTTAACATCTATACACATATATCTGTGTTTGTGCTGCAACTGTGCCACTGCATTAATTCGAAAGCACACGTTAAAGAAGGTATCAGAAAACACTCAAAATTTGTCTTTGCTTTCAACAGTTTCTTGCTTCAATCGATGGCTGCATGATGATTTGTAGTTTAGTTAACTGTGTTTATATATAAACTATGAAGTATTCATTCAACACAGCTAGCACTGAGAAAGGAAAAGCACATTTTCACATTCAGCAGTTGACTTGACTGAGTCAGATATGCTTTGTGAGTGGTTACAGTGACTTGGAGTTTATCTACATAACTATATCTTTTAATTACATTGATAAGAGTTTGAACTTTACATTAATCTCTTAACTTGATCTTAATATGTCTCAAAAAAGGTGAATTAGATTACCCAGTTAAGCTGAAAAAAGAGAAAAGATGGAGTAAGGTAATAATAAATATATAGGATTGCTCTCAGAGACATAGCTGGAATCTATGTATCTATGTATTTTATTCATATGTTGTTGATATGATAGAACACATATGACAAATGATAAAATATATATTATTGCATTCATTTCAGTACATTCTTTATTATTAAATGAAATATAGATGAATCTTATTTGGATCTCATTTTTGTATTTACGTCGATTATTATTGAAAAAATATATATATTAGTAGAAACAAAAAAATCCTCATGTTCATTGGTCTTTGTTTCTTTTTAATGTGACCCACTTGTCCTTTACTTAAAACAAAGAGTATGCTAAAAATACTATTATAGGAGAGTGACATTCTAGCTTACAAATCAACCTGACTTTGCAACAAGTTTGGCTTTAATGGAAACCTAGTATCTCATATTTGGATCTTCACATCTAGTTGTAATTTATTAACCAAATTTTTCATTTTCTTTTGTTTTTCAAGAATTTTTTCGGTAAAACTAGTTTAATACATGTAAGTAATGAAAAAAGTGCACTTTGATATTATTCCTTTTAACTCAAAATTTTAAGATTGAAATTTTTTTTATATGTTATTTAATTTTCTTATTTTTTTATTTAATATGAATATTTTATTTATACTTAAATTCCTAATATAGATATCTATAGCAAACTTAATTAAAAAGAAATTGTGAGAGAAAAGAAACATATCAATGGATTTATATCGTAGAATATTGGAAAATTTAAATTTTCTGTTGAATTTTTTGTATTGTATCTTCAAAATATACCGATTGAAATGATTTTAATATTTTAAAATATCTTTAACAAAATTATAATATACCAACATCAGTGTATTTTAATGTTACTTAGAGGATATCGTCAAAAAATTCAGTAAAAAATTTGGAGTCGATAGTAAGTAACATGTAATATGTGAATGAATCCAAAAAGTTTGAAGATGGAAGGGTTGATATATCCATTGTATATTTGATTGATTACATGTAGAAATGTTTGTAATGGCAATGGTACACTCCATGGTGACTTTTGATGCTTTTTTTTTTGTCTAATAGAGTATAGGTTGGGTTTTAGGAGTTGTTGTATAGTTATAGATGGAGAGAATCTTGAGAGTGCATTGGAGATTGAGGGGGAAACAAAGTTTAGCTGTCACAGCAGATAAGTAAGGATACGTGCTCCCTGCTCACATCTATTTTGGACAAATTGGAAAAGCCTTGTCTTTTGTCCTTTCTCACTCCATATTTGAAACTTCAACCTCTCTCCTTGTACTCCTCTTTTGGCCTTTTCCTCCATTTTTCTTTCAAGTTTTTGGTGTAGGGTACTACAAAATTCTAACAGAATCTTTTATCATTTACAAAAATGCATAAACAATCATGCCAATCACCCAAACCCATGCACACACATAACTCTTTAATCTTCTATATATTAAATACCCATTATTGTTGGTTTCCCTTCTTCTTTCTACCCATCCAAATCAACCAAAATGATCTTTTAACAATTAAATTTAGATAATTTTCTCTTATAATCTGAGATGACATTTTATTTATTTTTTTCTTTTTTTATTTCTCTATTTTAAAACCATTTAGAAGATGTCATCTCAAGTCGTAAAAAAAAAGTTGTCAAAATATCATTTTTCTATCTTGAAAATGAGCAGAGAGATGTTAAAAAAATAACCAAACTAAATACAATGTATTTAGGGATGAAAATTAAGGTGAAATTCTTTTAATGTATTCCTAATTGCATTGGTCTTAGACTTCAGTTATTAAAAAAATTTGTAGTATACAAAGCAATATGCCTCAGTTTTACTAATAATCGAGGCAAAATTGAGGCCTAAACATTAGTGTAAAATAAAATAATTATAAAAAAAAGTGAAAATTTTGAAATTGTAGCAAATTTATAGGTATTGGTTATGAAACAATTAAAACATATAACATTATAGGCCTCAGTATTATAGGTCTCGGTTATGGAGCAATTAAGGTAAAAAAAAAATCTATATAAAATAAAATAATTGAAAAAAGGAATGACAATTTTGAACTTTTAGCACAGTTATAGACCTCAATTATGAAACAACCGAAGCATATAGCATATATAGGTCTCAATTATGGAGCATCCAAGACCTAAATCTCTGTGTAAAATAAAATAATTAAAAAAATAAGTGAATTTTGAAATTTTAGTAAACTTATAGATTTTAGTTCTGAAACAACCGAAACATATAACATGTATAGGCCTAGGTTATAGAGCAACCAAGGCCTAAATCTCTGCGTAAAATAAAATAATTAAAAAAATGTGACAATTTTGAAAGTTTAGAAACTTATAGGTTTCGATTATGAAAGAACTAAAGTATATAACATATATAAGCCTTGGTTATGGAGCAACCGAGGACTAAACCTCTGCGCAAAATAAAATAATTAAAAAAAAGTGACAATTTTAAAATTTTAGCAAATTTATAGGTTTTGATTTTGAAACAATTGAAGCATATAGTATGTATATGTCACGGTTATGGAGCAATCAAGGTCTAAACTTCTAAGTAAAATAAAACAATTAAAAAAAGTGACAATTTTGAAATTTTTGCAAATTTATAGGTTTCGATTCTAAAATAAACGAAGTATATAACATGTATAGGTCTCGGTTATGGAACAACCGAAGTCTAAACTTTTGTGTAAAATAAAATAATAAAAAAATAAGTAGTAATTTTGAAATTTTAGAAAATTTATAGGCCTCAAGTATGAAACAATTGAAGCATATAACATGCATAGACTTTGGTTATGGAGTAACAAAGACTTAAACCTTTGTGTAAAATAAAAATTTTAAAAAAAAGTGGCAATTTTGAAATTTTAACAAACTTATATGCCTTAATTTTGAAGCAACCAAAACATATAGCATGTATATGCCTCGGTTATGGAGCAATCGAGGCCAATACTTCAGTGCTAAAATAAAATAATTGAAAAAAGTATCAATTTTAAAAATTTTTCGAATTATAGACTTCGATTCCTTTGAAGGCGTCAACAAATGAGGCCTGTAAGTTTACAAAAATTTCAAAATCACTACCATAATTTTATAAGTTTTTTTTCTTTAAAATTGAAATATATCATCCGAGTTAAAAAGTTAAAATTGTACTGCACCAGTAAAAATGTGTAAAAATAATATTTTTAAATTCTAAATTGTATAATCCAAAATATCTACGGATTACATAATTCAAAATTATAGTTTCAGTATAAGTATAATTAAAATTTAAAAAAAAATATGAGAATGCAAGAAGAAAACGTGGGAGTGTATGGAAGAAATTCCCATGCGTATATCATATTAAAGTGTCGTTTAGATATATTTTCTAATTATGCTTATGAACGAAGGTTTTTTTTGTACTGCCAAGATGAACTTGCACCTAGTCCCTCTTAAATGTAATAAGAAAAAAAATCTAATTCCTAGATGTGTTACTTGAGTTTTAAAAAGTGATTTTTTCCGAAATTATAATTCCTTTGTCTAATTTTTATAAATGTAATTTTTATTGTATATATTCATATTATTATATTAGTTAAGTTTAACACACTATTTTAAAATTATAATATTTTAATTTAATATTTGACTCGAAAAATATATTGTTCTTGGCTCAAACAATCAAACATTTCAACTTCAACAATTGTGTTCTACGGCATATCATACTCTCTCTTTTTTCAAATTTCGTATCCTTTGACAAGAATCAAAAACTTTTACCATGAACGGCAACGGCCACAAGCTTTTAAAACAAGTATATTTTGTGTTTGATATTGTTTGCGGATATATTTTATTCTTGTTATATTTAAAATTATTTCTTAAAACGCTATTTTTTTAATATATATATATATATATATATATATATATATATATATATATATATATATTAACATAGCTTAATTTAATTTACTTGTAAAAAGTATATAGTTGTTATGAGCATTTAGTCAAAGATAATTTAGTTTTAAAACTTATAAATTAAATTCAGCATACTATATTTAAAACAGAGTATTTCGATATATAAGTTACAGAATAAAACATGTAAAAAAAAAAAAACTTTTTTCTTAATGTTACCAAAATAACTAAATCAATTATTGGATACCACTTGTCAACTACCCTCTGCCTTGCACCATGTTAGGTATATTGGTAAGGTAACCCATAAATAAATAATAAAAACAAAAAAAAAAATTATTTTCGCGTAAAATTCTTGTAAGTTAAAAAATGTAATGGGAGAGGGGCATTCCGAGAATTGAACTCGGGACCTCTCGCACCCTAAGCGAGAATCATACCACTAGACCAAATGCCCACTTTTGTTCCTATTATTGTTAGTTTCCTAATTATAAACATTATTATAGACTATTGTTAAATTTGTTTTAATTGTATAGTTTGGTAAATACGTATTTTGGTTCTTGTGAATCAAAATTAATATACACAATGAAATTTTAATTTAGATGTTCAACTTAAAATCTAATTTTAAAAACCTAAATGCTTCTATTTTAAATTAAAAAGGTAAAGTTACATATTAAATTATCAAAATTATATTTAAGTGATCATAGAAAAATTTACAATATTAAGTCACTTATGGTGTTTCAAAATATAACTAATAAGATATAAATGATAATTTACATTATTAGATACAAGTTTAAATTTAAGAGTTTTTATCAAAACCATTATAAAAAATAATATCATATTTTAATGTCTCTAAAAATATTATTTAGTGTGTAATATATTTTATAAATATCTATAAGACACGAAAAATTATGCTACAAAAAAGTGTTACAAATGCAAATACTAGAAACATGTCAAATAAAGTGATATAATCATACAAAGAAAGACTAAATGAAGTCTATAAGATGCATGAGACATAAATGAATGAAGATTAGACAAATTTACTAAGTACTAAAGAGAATATATATTACTTAAAGAGTAGGCAAATCATTGCATGAAAAGACTAAAACCTAGTACAAACATGTAGATGAAACAAGTTGGAATTATATGATGTCAGTTCATTGGTAGACGAAGCTTAGATGTGAAACTGATAAATGGATTACATCTAGACTTAAAGTAAGATGACTAAAAGTTTTCAAAGATGATTTTGACACAAGTTCACCGACCTTTTGAGTTATTATAGATAACATCAATTGTCTTGTGACAAAGACTAGGTGACTCAAGTCATAATCAAACATAACAACTACGTTGCTACATTGTTTAGTAGAAATAATTGTGCTTTGACTATTAGTTATAACTTTGGCATCATAAACTTAATCCAAAAATTGATATCAAATTCAAAGCCACAAGTTTATTTTCAGTGGGACAATTATTGTGGGAGACATTATTATTGTAGATGACATCAAATTATACTATTGAGAAAGTTAAGTAAGTCAAATCATAATACAATCATGACATTTGAATTAGTATATATTGTAATTTTCTTTCCTTTAATAAAATTACATTACTCTTTATTATTTGTTTCAATTTTTCTTTCGTGTTTTTACTTTAGTTGAACAAAATAGCACACATGTAACAACATGATTTTATTTCAAAATTAAATATAGGAATCATAGAAAGAAGGAATTTATAAATAAATTACATAAACAAAAGACAAAAAAAAATGGATTGCTAATGGAAGAAAGAATCATCCTTTCTATATGTCATTTCATATTTTTGTTCAACTTGATTTGAAGTTTAGTTTGAAACTATACTCACTAGAAAAGAGAATTAGTTTCTCGAGGTAGAGAGCCATTTAAAGTAAACCAGATTTTGCCTTTAGATAAAATAGTCGAATTGTTAATAGAGATCTGATGGCAAATACCCTAGCCAAAGAACTATCCACAAAATCCATAGCTAAGCACATACAAGAAGAATGAGTTTCATCTGTGATAGGTGGACCCAAACTCTTATTCTTTTGGACTTGTGAGTTTTTAGTAGAGTAGGTTTCTTTTAGGCCTTGTATGATGGGTCAAGTAGTCTAGGGTTTTCTTTGGACCTTGAATCATGGGCAAGTAGTGTAAAATATTCTTTTGGACCTTGTATAATGGGCCAAGTAGTCCAAGGTTTTCACAATTTAAATATATCTTCCTCCTCTAATTCTTTAAAGCGTCTTATAAGGACAAAAATCATGAAATGGTTTTCAAACACGAAAATATACAATATCTTAGATGTGATGATTGACCCAAATTATATTATCTCAACAAACTTGATATCGAAACATTAGCGTTGTGATAGCACTGTCGTTGACGCGATCAAATTAATACTACTAAACTATAGCAACTTCAGTATTACTAAGATAGTAGTCAAGAAAATAGAAAGGGTAAAGTAACCCTAAGTCGTCTCCCAACGCACACGGAATTGATTTTTAACAAATTAGTTCTTATAAAACTATACAAATGAGTTAGTCAAATAAAATAAAAAATATAGGGGATTAAGATAAACAAAGATAGAAATAAAATTTAAAAGATAAAAAGAAATAAAATCAATAGTAAAGAAAATAGATTGATTCCATTGCTTTTTCAAAATAGATTCATCATCGGTTATCTAAAGATTATTACTCAATTAATTATTGTTATAGATTTACAAATTAATCAATGTAAAGTCTCAATTAATTTGTTGGCGTTCTCACTTTTAACCAAAGTACAGTCTCAATTAAAAGTGAGAACTTTTAGATTATCCATAGTAAATTCAATCAAAGTACAGTCTCAATCAAATTTTACTATGCCTAATCATGTCTATTCTTTTATCTCCTCACCAAATAAAAAGCTTAATTAATCAAAGTAAAGTCTCAATTAATTGTAGTTAGAGTAAATACCTTTAACCAAAGTAAAGTCTCAATTATTGGTAAAAACTCATTTAATCATATGAAAGTTTCTAAATAAAATCAAAGTAAAGTCTCAATTCAATTTAAAAACCCTTGGACTCATATGACCAACATGCATATAGATTTAAAATCATTACTTCTTACGTGATTTAAAGATAAAAGACATAGATGAATGAAAACCTCAACAATAATAAAAAGAACAAAGAAATTAATTGATCTAACCTCAGAATCCAATTAAGAAATTACAATGGAATCAACCCAAGAAGTTTAGAACTCCATGAATGCAAAATAAAAATAGAAGAATAGAGAGAAGAAAAGAGAGAGAAAGGAAACGAAATTAGGCACCCCTAAGGGTTCCAAAACTCCGAAGTCCCGAACTTGTTTTTTTTGCTTCTCCCTTAGTCTCTTTATATAGGAATTGGACTGGGCTTTTCTGTTACTAAAACCTCTCAAATATCTTTTAAAATAAAGATAAAGATAAATATTCAAAGATATTTGGAGAGATATAGACTATTTAACAAATATAGTTGGCTAATAATTTATTATATAATTAAATAAATAAATTATTTAAAGATATATTATAAATTATCACCAAATAATATTTGTATTAATTTTCTAAATAGTCTATTTTTAATCCTGTAGTCCAAATTTGCAGAGACATCCAAAAATATCAATATTTGCAATTAAACCCCTCTCCTTTGACCAGTCTTTGACTTTTTTACCAGATTTGACCAACTTTGACCAGTTTGACTGTGCAATAGCAGACTGACACATGGCAGCTCCTTCTATCTCTAGAATTAGGGTTTCACTCTCACACTTTGGCTGCGGAGAGGAATGAGCTTTGACGGCTGCTGCCATGGTGGACTCTGACTCGGTGAGGAATGAAAGTGCAGGGAGGCTCGCTGTCACGGTGGTTGCATTCGCTGCAGCATGGTTGACGGAACTGTGGTGGCCGGAGAGTTTGCGGCAGCTGCCGGCGAAGGTGGAGGGCGGACGGCGGCTGCCATGGTGATGGAAGGAGATGATGAAAATTAGGGTTAGGGTTTCATTTTGGAAGATGGTGATGTGGCAAGATCTGATTGGTCAATTTGGTGAGTGTAGGATTATGACACAAGTCAACATGTGGTTGGACAAATTTAAAAGTTGGGGATTGCCACATGGCATGATCTGAGTGAGTTGGGTTTAAGTGGTAGGAGGGGTGTAAATAGACATATTAGGGGGTGCATAAGTGATTTTTCCAGAACTTGCTAATTTCAGCCTTATTTAAAGGTGTTTTGTAACTTTAATCAATTTATTTTCCCACCTTGAATGAGCTTAATCTTAACTTCAGCTGCATCAACAAACGTTAAAATATCCAAGAAATAATTTATGCAACTAAAAATCACTTTTTAAGACATTTTTATCACACAAGCTCAAATAGCCTAATTATCAGAATTATCAATTAAATCACTGTTTAAGCACATAAATTCAATTAAATACCCAGAATTGAACACTGAATGAGGGCAAAAATACGCACTCATCACGTTGTTTGTGATAACAAAAACTCTCTTATGTAGTGTTCCTTTCAGACGATGGTATTGTTTATGTGTATTGGCGAGGACGAATTTTTGACTTTGCCTGTGTTCTTTTAAGAGTATATGCAGCGATTTGTGGGTGTCGATTTGCGGGATGGAGCGTTTATTCTATCCACCCAAAAGTGAGCTGATTTGAGTTATTTTGGATAACATTACGAAATTAACCCTTATTTTAAACACTTAAACCAGTGAACCAACTACTCCTTTCACAGGTTCCTTTCTGCTTCAAGCTTCCAAGATTCCTTTTGCTTTCGTGCTGCCAACCTGCTAGATTCCTGAACCTACACCTGAAGATTCTTGCCAACAAGATTCCCGTCCGTTTGAATTTGCTTGTGTGCTTGTGTTTGAACTTTGCCCTGCCATTTAAAATGGGTTGTTGTGTGAGTGTGTGGTTGTGAATGTTCGTGGATGCTTTGGAGTTGGACATTCCCACCATGGTCTGTCATTTGTTCGAAGGTCAGTGGTGGTCTTATTTCACCATAAGAACAGAAGTGGTGTGTGTGAATTGAATGCACCAATGTTGGTGTGTGGTGTAGGTTTGTGAGTGCAAGAAGACACATGGGCTGTGGTGGGGGAGGAAGATGGTAGAGGTGGTGGGCTGTGGTGGGGGATGAAGATGGTAGAGGTGGTGGAGGAAGGCTGATGGAAGGGGGATGCACACTGGTTACATAACTAGTGTGATGTAGTGTGAGTGTGTGGCATCGGTTACGTAACTGATGCTTGTGCAAAAGGAAGAGTGACATCGGTTACGTAATTGGTGTCGTGTGTGTGTGTTTTGATTTTTTTTAACTATGTTTGTGTTTTTGCAGGTAATAATTTTAACTCATTAATTATTTTAATACTTTTTCTTTAATTCATATTAATTATTTTTAATTATTTTTATAACATCAAATTACAAAATCATTCTCTTTTTACACAAGGGTATTTTGGTAACTTTATAATTCTATTTATTTTTACAATTTATTTTATTTATTACATCAATCAAATTTCTTAGTAACTTTCATAAAACTTATCTTCAAATCCACTTACTTAAACCTCTAAATCCACTAAAGAAAACATACAAATTCATCCACTCAAATCCACACAAATCCATATTCACACTCTCGCGCAAATTTATACCCCAAAGGAACACACCCTTAGTTCTTGACAAGGAAATTTTGTTTTGATATACATAATAATCTCACATCACTTAAAAGTCAAAGCTAAAGATAATCAAAATATATCTTCTTCCTTCAACCCTTTTAAGTTATCTTTGAAAAACAAAATCTTAATAAAAGCTTTAGTCTCTAAAATATTATTTGCTTTTGAGTTTGAAAAATTGAAGCATAAAACTATATTTAAATTATTTTTAATCTTTGAATTTTTCGCTAGGACGGTGGTATACGGAAACAAATAGTAACATTTTATAACATGTTTCTAAAAACCTGTTTAGACCACTCCATTGTTTGTTTGAGTATTTAAGATATATTGAAATATCAAATCTATAGTACGTATATTAAATTACAACACTTGTTTATTAGAAAATGTAAATTGTATTTATGAAGTATACGTTATCAAACCTTCTTGTAAATTTCAAAAAGGTGCTGCGAAACATTCTGCTGTCACTCTAGATCTTGTCCGATCATATGTGGGAATCGATTTTCTTATCAAATGTTATAAAGCCTCTTATGTTACTATTTTTTTCATAAAAATTTAAATCATATATATATATATATATATATACTTTTACAAATTTCTCTCACATTCTATCGTGAAAAAAACATGCATTATTTTTTTTTCTGTTTTTGTCTTCGAAGTTTCCACATAATGAATAGTGATTGCTGGAAATGATCATGTGCCCAGTTTCACTTTTCCAATGTATTCTTCACCAACCCCTCCAACCTCTTTCTGACCTGAAATATTCATGATCAGTTAATGCTTGGATGCAAGTATGTTTTCTATAGTTTAAAAATTAAATAAATTTTGATATTTTTAATTAAATTTATATTTTTTTATTGAGTATTCTAAATATATTTTAGTTTAAACATCCTATTATTTGAATTTGTTAATGAAATGTTATAATTACCATTTTCGTTTTTCCTTCTCCAACTCAGAAATTAACTTGTTTTTTCTTCTTCAATTTTCTTCAACTAATTATTTTCTTCTCTAAAAATGAGTTGATCTACAATTTAATTGAAAAAAAGAAAACGTAATTTGATTAAGAAGTTAGGAAGAATCAAAGAGAGAATAATTAAATTGATTAGCAAGATAGAGATGAGAAAACGAAAATAATGACTACATTAACGATTGCTACATATGAATTTTTTATCCTTTGGATTTAAAATTAATTTTTTAATGACTATCAATTAAGAAAAAAGACAGTCCATTTTAACTCCTTTGGTCAAATATCAATGCATAGCAGTTAGTGTGAATATGATTTGCAGTTGATAACCATGCAAGTCAAATCTTTAACGATCTTAGAGACAAAAATAGTAAAACAATTTTTAATTTTGAAATCGATAGAAAACGTATCACAAATTAGATAGACTAAAAGCAAATTTAAGGGTTGTAGTCTCTTACTGGAAAAAAAAAAAATCTTATTTTGGTTTTTGAATAGCACTAAAAATATAGAGAGATAAAAATTGAACTAAATTTTTATATCAATTAAATCAACGTTTTAAAATATTTGGAAGGACTAAAAGACATTTTACACTCATAATCAAATTTCACGTTTTTTTAACTAAATGATTTTTTGCTACCATTCATTATTGTGACGTGAAAGATTGGTAAGTCAAATGTGTACCGCAGTCAGTGGAAAAAAGTAAACAGCATCATGTTGAGCAATGGAAAATGTGAGTTTTGGCTAATGCTGCTGCTTCCACGACTTGGTGTGCCAAATATATGATAATTAATTAGAAAAAACAATAAAAAAAAACATTATGACATTCAATCACTAATTTACATATCTTAACTAATAATTTGGGAGGTGAAAATAATATATTTAAATTAAACATATATTTTATGGGTCTTTTCAAGAAAAATAATGTTATTTTTAACTAAAAATTTTAAAATAATAAATTTTTGAGCTTTTTATTTTATAAAGTGTTCAACTTTTTTATATTTATATAATATGAGACATAGACTCACTTTAATTTGCAATAATTTTTTTCAAGGTTGAGTTTTTTGTTTTTGTTTTATTGGTACATTCTTTTTAGTAGAAACATTGTCAACTAGCGTAACTTCAATAATGACTTTCTTATAATATCACTTTATCACAATAACAAGACATGTAATCTTTGTTAAAAAACTTTCGATACAATTACATTAAGATTATTCAACCATATTATAGTTTTTTGAATCGATCACCAATATGAACTATAAACTCTGATGATAGGTTTTTTTCCTAAAGATACACCAAAGATATTCAATAACGGATTTTTTAACAAAATAATTAGAATTTGTTGACAAATTTCTCTTCCTTTCACCACTTAGACATTGTAATATAAAATAATTACACGTTCCTTAATCACAAACATTAACCTCTATTTGTACTCTTAAACAAAAATTGACAATGAATTTAGAAAATAAAAATTGTTTATTCCTATTAAGATCCGCCCGTGAATAAGTGAGTTCATAGTTATGTGCTTGAATTAGGGCATCACTAAGTCAACAAGAGGCATGATAATAAAGTAGTGTTGAGAAAATATGTCCCAATAATAGAAAGTGGCAAAATCAATTGGAATTGGTTGTTCCATTGGCCCAAGAGAAAGGAAATGTTGCCCAACCAACACACAAACAGGATAAAGTTATGGTTGTTTAATTATGTGTACCATGTGTACTGCCCATTCTTTACAGTTTCTACTGCTTCGATCACGCCAAAAAGTAAAATCTCTTTGTTGTTCTCAATACAAAATAAAACCATTTATAATTATTTTAGTTTTATTATTTATTTATTTATTTAATTCGATTTAGTCACCCTATTTATTAGTAAAAGTGTAAATTAAGTCTCTCAATATATAACAATATGGCGTTTTCAAGTTTCAATAAAATTCTCTTTTATTTAAAAAAATACGGTAATGCTATCTTTTTATGGTTGAAATTCACATTGCTAGTTTTAGAATTAAACTGTCCATATTTGTTTATTGATGATTTTAGTAATAGTGAAATTAACACTAAAGGGATCAATAGTGAAAAGTGATTAATAGTCGGACCAAACTAATTAAACAAATAATTGTACTAATATAGTCCAATTCTTTCAATATATATTCACCATATAACAAAAGAACTTATGTGATAATATTTGTTATATCCTAATTGATTTAACCTACAATTCGAGCCGACTCCACTTGATTATTTGTAGGAGTGTCAAAATGGTTCAGTCCGGCCCGTTTTGACCCGGCCCGTTTTTTGTCGTTATAAATTGGTTGGGTCGGGCTGGTCCGTAAATGGAAAACGGGTTCGTTTATTCAACCCAGCCCGCGGGCTGGCGGGCTGGCCTCTAGGCCAGCTTTGACTTGTTTTTTTTTTTTTTAAATTGGAGGTCCAAAAATCTTTGTCTTGTTTTTTATCAAATCATTTTTTTTCATCAATTATTTGTGTTAACAATGTTGATTTTAATTAATGTAATCACAAAATCTGAGATAGTAATAAAGATAGACATACATGCTTTTACATATGGAAATGTTTTACCGCAAAAACAAAAAAAGAACTTTAAAATAGTTCTACCCAATATTTAGTGTAGGAAAAATATTACAATCATTTAATAAATATGTAAAACTTAAGAAGATTCATACCTGCAAAAACAAAAACAAAAACAAAAAGCAGAACAAAACAAAACTTTTGTTATGATTGTTGGTTAGTGTAGACAAAATACTAAAAAACTTATATTTGAACTGAATGTTGTAGTTGTGTACATATATAACTCCAAATGAAACGTGTTCCTAAATTTAATTGGCGTAAATGAATATCTATGACATTTTTTTGCACTTTAGCAGAGGGTGTTCTTTCTCAGTTTGAATGCATGTGCACCCTTTTTTTTTTAACTTAGAAGGCATGTGGGTTGGCCCATTTTGGCCCGCGGGTTTGCCCGTTGGGTTGACGGGCTAGACGGGCTGGGTTGGTACGGGTTGACGAGTTCTGTTTTCTAACCCAACCCGCTTTTTCTTGGCGGGCCTGACCCGTTTTGACGACCCTAATTATTTGGCTGGGTTGATCTTTATCTCGGGCTAACTCAAATTAAACTCCAGCCAATTTGACTCGACCTTTGGCCTATTTGGTTCAAGTTGACTTAGCTCGACCTTCAACCCAAGCCAGATCGGCTTGATTCTTCAGTTCGATCGACTTAACTTGACCTTCAACCCATATTGGATCAATTCAACCTTTGACCTGGTCTAACTCCACTTATATTCTTTAGCTTGACTTACTTGGATCGACCTTAGGCCTAGGCACCATATCTCGACTCGATATCGACATAGCTCGACCTTTACCTGGTTGACTTAGCTCAACCTTCGACCCCTGCTTGCTTAGTGCAACATTCGACCTTGTATAACTCGACTTGATTCTTTAGCTTGTTTGACTTGGCTTGACCTTTAGCTTTGGTCATCTCTAGTCAATCTTCGACCTAGACCAACTCAGCTCGACCTTCAACTCAGAATGATTATTTGGGCCTTTTGTAAGACCCAAGAAAATTAAATATAATAAATATTTAATTATCAATATTTTAGAATTGAAGATGCACATAAAGGAATTAAATGGGCCAATCCTAACAAGGAACAATACTAGCTCAAGTGGTTAAGAGTACTTAGTTGTGTTGAGAACTCTTTGGTTCGAGTTTGTTGTATGTCATTAGAGTGTTAATTTAATTACATAATTGTTTTGCACATTTAGTAGCTGAAAAGAGAGGAAAAGGGAGAGTTAGTGAGGAAAAAGGGCAGTGAAATTTGTGTGGTAGCTGAGAAGAGTTTAGGAGAGTACTACAACTAGATCTAAGAAGAGTTTTGAAGGTTAGGAGGGGTCCTTTTAGTAGAAGCCAAGGTTGAGTATAATTTTGTGCAAGAAAGAACTCTAAGAGTGCATTCGAAGTGGGAATTCCAAGTAAGGAGAGTTATTCCTACTTGTTTTTAATTTCAATGATGTGTTTCGTGTTATACCACTGTCTAGATGCATGTATTTTCCCCCATTTTACGTTGTTTTTCGAAGTTTCTAGGCTTTTGCCAAGAAACAGCCTGGCAACAATGAAGGCCCATTAGGCTACACAACCTGTTTGACCCAAATTTATAGGTTCGACCATGAACCGCCTGGCGGTGATGAAGGTCTACCATCCGACATGAAGCTGATTGGTCTGTTTTTGAGTTTTGGTTGGTGTAATAGTCATTTTGATTCCATGAATATGGTTTTGTGCATTATGTTGAGTTGTTAATACTATAAAATTGATGAATTGTGTTGTGTGTTAATGCATTGGATGAATCGTTGCATGAATAACCATGAATGCATGTTAGGGTTTGGGAAAGAATTAGGAATATGATTTTCAGGGTTTAATTGTTATAGAAATTGTAATGAGATTTTGTGCATTTGAGTTTCAATGGATTATAGGTGGAATTGAACGCATGACTAACTATTAGTGTGTGAAATTTGATGAATGGAATGAATGTTGGGGTTTTAGGGTCTCTCGCAAGTGCAAGGGAATATGGAAAATTTCCCAGAATTGATGCATCGCCTGACGGTACATGCTTACCGTCAAGCCATAGCCCCTGTCCAAAAGTCCTTCTTTTGGTGGGCTGTTTTGGAGTTGAGTTGGGGTCAGAGGGGTTTTCCTTGGTTTGGTGAATAAGGTATTATGATCAATGGTGAAGATTAGCACCATGGAATGGATAATGCATGAATTTTGGAACCTGTGATACCACTAACTTGAATTAGTTGAAGTTATTGAACTAAAAGTAAGTCTTATAGGTACTATTGTGGTTCTGCTGATTATAGGCATGATTGCTTACTACCTTTTTTATTCATATGTGCAATGTGTATTATTAACCAAACTCAAGTGATGCCATGAGTTTAAATTTGTGAATGTATGGGTGCTTGTTCATGTTTAGGCATATAATCTATAATGGTGCAATAAGAACTGAACTGAATTATGTGTGAATTGGGTGTTTTAAGGTATGTATATGATGATAGGAGAGGCTTAAAACCTGTTGTGCAGTAATTAATCTAGTAAAATCATGCTACTGGTGTAACACCTGGTGGTGTGGAATGAGCCGTCAGGCAATAGGTGAACTAGGGAAGTCTTTGGAGCAAGCGGGGCTCGACGACAAGTTGAGACCGCCAAGCGGTCTACGTTGGAATTTTGTTTGGCGATGCTTAGGCAGCACCAAGCAATAACATAGGGACAATGTGTTATTTTGTTGCATTTTCCATGTTTTGAAATGTCGAACCTAGGCCAGGATATGCTTGACATTATCACGAGCAGGTAGGTTCATGATTAGTTATGAAACACATGATTAATATGAACAGAGAGGTTCATACTAATGATACTATCGTGTGAGGATATGAGCGGGAAGGTTCATAGCTGTATGGATCACACGTGTTGGACTATGAATGGGAAGGTCCGTAACGGCTAAACTACGAGCGGGGAGGTTCGTAAAGGTTGGACCACAAACAGATAGGTTTGTGGAAGCATAATATATCCTGAGGCCATGGTTAAATACGTGTCTGTTAGGAATGAATAGTCTAGTCTCATATAGGTGATGAGACGAGGATCTAGAATACCTTGGACAACTAGGGTGTTAAAAGTGAGCATTGTGATAAGTTGGAGTCTCTTGGGTGGGGTGTCTATGTTACTAAATATGTGTCGTTATGATGATTTGAGCTCACCCTTTCTATTTGTGTTTGTCGATAATCGTGTGACTTGTCACACGAGAGCATATGTTGTTTCAGGTGATGTTGGTGATGCTTAGAGTCGGAGTGAAGACTAGCTGTTAGGATTTCATTTGAGGAACTTGTTTTGATTATTTTGTAATTTTTAATTAAGTCAGTTTTGGAACTCAGATTTTATAATTATTTACATTATGGATTTTGATTTTGGCGCTTGAATAAAGTTTAAATTTCCTGCTCTTTTGGGAATGAATATTAAATGTTGAATTATTTTCAATAGTACCTTTTTTATTAAGTAATATTCAACTAAGATGTTACACTTTTGGTACTCTTTCGACGTTGTGGGTTTTTTATGTGGGTTTTTTTGACCTTGTAGACTTCTTTAGCTCTAACTAATGTGGATCAAGGCCAGACCTTATAAGCTAGGTCAAATGGAAAATTCTTCTTTCTATACACATTATACAATATACATATTGAAAAACAATTTTAAATTATTAAATATTACTTTAATATTTAAATTTAACTATTATTTTTTTAAAACTTTAATTTAAAATACATATTTTTAAAATGAAATTTTATCTTAAAAGACTAATTTAATTACTTTATCCAAACAATAAATTTGAAATTAAGATATTTGAATTATTCTATCTAAATAAAATATAGAAAATGAAACAAATTTTAATAATAAATTTTAAATATCATAATTTTAATTTCTTGAAATGGTTGAAATTCATCATCTAAAGACAAAGTTTGTTACTTGTATATTTTTCATGTGTTTTTATGTAAAGACGGATTTTTTTATTGACATAAGGGAACCTTAGCACCCTATTTTTTTTTTATATTTATATAAATTGATATATAATATAAACTATTTTTTTAATTTTTAATATATTTTTAATTTATTTTATATATTTGTTATCTCAAAAAACTTATATATATATATATATATATATATATATATATATTTAAATGCTTTTACACCCCTAAAATATTTGTTAAAGATCTCTCGAATGATAATAATAAAATATGTTTTATTCTTATTCTCATCTTCTTCGTTTTCTTATAATGGCAATAATAATTTTAAATTTTCTGATTTTATATTTTATAATATATTAATAAGAATTAATATATTAAAATCAATATATTTTAAATGCACAATTTAAGGACTAGGTATGAGAAAAAGGCAATGCCGATGCGTGTTTTATTATTTCATCCTCATCCTCGCAGTAAATATTTATCTTCATTCTCATACCCAAACTCAACATGTATATAATTTTTGTTTGTTTCATCTGCATCCTACCAGATAACAGGTATATCCATATACTATTATCTATACCCATTTTTTTTACTGTTTCAAGTATGAATAAATAATTTTTATAAAAAAATAAAAATCACAAGAAAGAAGTCATTGTATTATCAAAATATTCAATATTATAAAAATATATTCTCTTTTCTTCGGGTATGTCCATATACCATTACCTATACTTATTATTTTACTGTTTCAAATATGAATTAAATAATTTTTATAAAAAAAAATTACAAGAAAGAAGTCATTATATTATCAAAATATTCAATATTATAAAAACATATTCTCTTTTCTTCTAGATGTTAAATATTAAGAAAAATATTAATTGTGTGAATCTCAAATTAGAGTATTAGATAATGACACGAGAAAATTCAAGGCATTATATAAAATACTAAACAATTGCACATAACAAAAATCCATAATAACTAAAATATCTATTAATTTTGTAAAAGATCAGAATAAAAAATATTTATGATAATAAATTATTATATTATAGTAAATGAAACATATTTATACAATTGCGGTGGTAAAATTTCTCTTATGTGAGAATTAATTATAAAACATAGAATTATATAAAAAATCATCCAAATAATATTCTACATGATCAAAATAATCAACAAATAAAAATATTAGAAAGAAGTAAAAATTATGAAATAAGTGTCCTAAAAACGATTTGATAAATCATTGCATGAAATTATACAAAAGAAAAAATATATAATTAAGGGTATAATAAAAGAAAAAATACCTTACAAATATAAGAAAACTTCTTAGATACCGAATGATCGGAACTTTGAAAGATAATGAAAATTGTTTAAACAAAATAAAGGTTCTTCAAATGAAAATAAAAAATTAAGGATAAAAGACAATAAAGAAGATGATGATACGTCTTTTTATGTTACCCATTCAATTAAAAGTTTATGCACTCGAACACTTAAAATTGAGAGTCAAACATACAAAAAATAAACAATAAATAAAAATTTTAAAAAGGAGTAAAAATAATCAAATGTATTATATCCATATTTAGTCAATGCAAAAAAATGAGAATAAATTCGGATAATAGCATGATAATGAATTTATTTGTCATTCATAATAAGGACATCACCAAAATCTAGTAGAAAATCTGAATTGCTTTATAAGAATTATCATATACGAAAGTAATACTATTGAAGACAAAGAAACAATGCAAGTGTGAACAAACATTCACCCTTATTCTAAATTTGACCACATACTACATCGATACTAATAAAAGATAAAACAAATGTCATATATATCTTACTTACAATAATATTTAATTAGGAGTGTTAACTTAGTATTTAAAAGAAAGTTGTGAGGCGGGTATCTTCCCAACAAAAGTAAAGAGTCTTACTTTCTACAATAATATTCATCTATTTAAAATATGTGTTTTATAAGAAACTTTCATTAAATAGGATAAAAGTCTTAAAATGAAGAATAAAATACTGTGCAAAGTTCTAATAATGAGTCTTATTAGGAAGAAAAATAATCATATTTTTTAACACCGATTCCAAACATTCGACTGATGCATTATTAGTTCTTATAAATTATCGTAAAAGGAAAACAAAAACTTAGAAAAAGATAAAAAATTATATTATTTTATTTAATGACAACATATCACTATGTTAAGAATGTTATATTCCTAATTCTCAAATTGTTTAAAAGGAGAAATAAATATCCAAAACACCTTCGACTCTTTCACACAATCCCTAATTAAAATGATGAAATTGGTAGAGCAAAGGCATTATGTAGCTAAGTATGGTGTATACATGTGGATCACACCCTAATGAAACATGCCACAATTTAAGGGAAGAAGACCATATGTCATGCTATATAATAATCCAATGCCATACCAATCATCCACAACAAAATTTTCAACGGATAATATAAACATCTTCTTTTATTCCAAAAATTAGAAAAACAATATTCAATTCAAAGACCTTTTTAATTTTATCTTATTCTAGGCCAAGGCTTCAACATCATACTCCTCTAGTACAACCATTCATTATCTCAGTGGATCAACATTTTAGATGACTCAATAACTATTTAAAAACAATAAAAAAAAATCACAATACAATTAACCAAAAAGGCTATTTAAAAAAAAAATGCAAGTCACGAAATGATAATGGAAAAACAATAAATTAAAATTGAGTGGGACAGTGGCTTTCACTGTCTTCCTCCTTTTCCACTGAGGTCAACGAATTTGACTTTGTGGCTTCCACAGTTGAACTAATATAACGGTTTCAAACCATGTCTATTTGTACAACAACGAACGAACAAAGCGTAAAACACCTTTTACCTTAAACCTCAAATTACGATAATGTGGACCCACTTCAAAAAATTTAATCACGCCATTACTCTCGGCTTTTTTTTCTTCTCTCTCTATATTTTTATTATTATTTTTTCTTTCTATAAAACTCTCACAATTCACCCAAAACTTCCCCACCCACTTCACTCACCACTAAGAACTAAGAACAAGGAGAAGAGCAACAATGGCTCCCCTTTCATGCTTCATTCTTCTTTTTGCTCTTTCTCTTCTCACACTCTCTTTTATTTCTTCCTCTGCAGTTCCAGATCCTGAATTGGTTGTTCAAGAGGTACAAAGGTAAAACCATTTACCTCATTTTCTGCTTCTCTTCTCAATCTCCATTATTCTTTAGCTTCATAAATCTTCTGCTTTTAGACTTCATTTTAGAAATCTGATAAAAAAAAGTATCAATTTCTTACTTAAATATAATTAACAGTTTATTGTATATATAGTGTAAAATTTTGACTTTCATTACACCCTTTGTTCTTAGTTTTCCAATTTACCATATTTAGTCATCCCTCCATTTTCTTTTTTGATGAATTTACTGTTGTCGGTGTTTAGGTCTATAATTTTTGTTTGTTTATGAACTTTGTATCCAATATTTAAAGAAAATGTTGACAATGTAGCATGTAGCAGAATATCATGCCCTGATATGATAACAAAGCAGAATCTTGTGTGGATATTTTCGCTAAATATTATTTGTTAAGTTCATAGATTTCTAGAATTGTATAAATCAAAAGTTAAATTTTCCAAAAACTAACTCAGAGAGGAAATGCACATTAGAAGACAAAATTCACGAAATTTAGAAAGCATAATGTCAAGACTGCAATTATTGTTATGAGGTTGTTCATATAATTTCTTACAAATTTCATTATAGTTAACATAGATTATTCGGATACTATAATATAGTACGTAGTAATATGTAATATACATTTTAGAAGAAAATGAATGGTGGCTTTAATAAAATGTTTTATAACTTCAACTAAATATTATTTTTTAAATTTGATCTTATTAAATATTATGAATAATTTTGTTTTTTATTAATAAATGATGAAAAGAAGTTTAACATGTTGGTAAGAATGTTTTGGAAATCAAAACTATATATTTCTATGTATCATTCTTTTAAATTTTTTTATTATAATGTTAAAAAACTATCGCAATCGCCATCATCTTTTACGCATTCTAATATTGATAGATCTTTAAAAGTTGTTTAGAATTGCAATAATTATGTAGCAACGGAAAATGATATCTTAGATATTTCAATATATTTATATAACTAGTTTCAAATAAATTAATATAATTAGTTGTTGAAATATCTATTATGTTGTCTTCTTTTTCTCTCTCTTTTTTTATAATACAAAAATGTATTAAAGTGCGAAGATATCATTATCTTTTATTTTTTTTTTTAAACACAATGTAAAGAGAATATTTCTTTTAGTAACATATAACTGACGTGGAGTATTCATAAAAAAATAATACATTATTAACAAGTTAACAACTTAATTTTAGGAATAATTTGCCATTAACAAATAAATTTTTGAATTTTTAAAAGTAAAGACAAAAGAAAAAGTAAAATAGTGTGTGTGTAAAATTTGATTGGTGTAGTGTAGTAGTAGTATTTTGGGGTCTCTATCAAACATCTTCCTTGGAACAAATGCATATGAAACATTTTCCATCTAACAACAAAAAAGCATGAAAAATCCGACAGTACTGTAACTGTTTTTTGTGATTGCAGAAGCATCAATGCCTCAAGGAGAAACTTGGGTTATTTATCATGCGGAACCGGGAACCCCATCGACGACTGCTGGCGGTGCAACCCTAACTGGCAGAACAACCGGCAGCGGCTAGCCGACTGCGCCATCGGGTTCGGCAAGGACGCGATCGGCGGAAAAAACGGCCGAATCTACGAGGTCACAGACTCCGGCGACGACGACGCCGTTAACCCAAAGCCGGGAACCCTCCGTTACGCCGCCATACAAGACGAACCCCTGTGGATAATCTTCAAGAGGGACATGGTAATCACGCTAAAGCAAGAGCTTCTGGTGAACTCTTTCAAGACAATCGACGGCAGAGGCGCGAGCGTGCACATCGCCGGTGGGGGCTGCCTCACCATACACTACGTGAGCAACGTGATCGTTCATGGGATTCACATCCACGATTGCAAGCCCACCGGGAACACCAACATCAGAGACTCGCCGGAGCACTCGGGGTTTTGGACGAAATCGGACGGCGACGGAATCTCCATCTTTAACTCGAAGCATATCTGGGTGGATCATTGCTCGTTGTCGAATTGTCAGGATGGACTGATCGACGCCATTCATGGATCCACCGCCATCACCATCTCCAACAATTACATGACCCACCATGACAAGGTTATGCTTTTGGGACACAGTGATTCCTACACGCAGGACAAGGACATGCAGGTCACCATAGCCTTCAATCATTTTGGAGAAGGTCTTGTCCAGAGAATGCCAAGGTATGTAATGTAACTCAAAGATGATTGAACTTTGGTGACAGTGGTGACACTAACCATAAGAATGTGAGTGTTGTTGCAGATGCAGACACGGGTATTTTCATGTGGTGAACAACGACTACACACACTGGGAAATGTATGCCATTGGAGGGAGTGCGAACCCCACCATAAACAGCCAGGGAAACAGGTTTCTTGCCCCAGACATTAGGTTCAGCAAAGAGGTAACAAAGCATGAGGATGCCCCACAGAGTGAGTGGATGAGTTGGAATTGGAGATCAGAGGGTGACATGTTCTTGAATGGAGCATACTTCAGGCAATCTGGTGCCGGTGCTTCTTCCATCTATGCTAGGGCTTCAAGTCTCAGTGCAAGACCTTCTTCTCTTGTTGGATCCATGACCGTCACTGCTGGTGCACTTACCTGTAGAAAGGGAAACCGTTGCTGATCATCATCAATACTATTAGCCATCAAATTAATCAAATATAACTGCTGGGGACCAAAAACAAATTAATATGTATTAATTTAATTGCTTCCCCTTCGGTTACCTATATATATAATATATATTAATAGAAATTAAGTTATACCCACTTGTTTATTTGTCTTGAGGACTTAAATACAGCCTCTGCTATTTGCTTTCCAAGACCTTTTTTCTTCATTTTAGCTGCAATTTTGATTCCTATACTTTACATTTTAATCTATCTATTTTACAAAATCTTTTTCTTAGTTCATTTAAATATACTTTCTTTTTATCTATCTATCTATACATATATCACTAGAAACATAGACATTTTTATGTATAATATAGTGCAGAGAAGTGTGATGACATTGACAATCTTGCACGTACAAGGGAAAGGAAAGTGTAGTAAGTGTTGGTCTAATTCAATGATCTTTTTCTGCTTTTTAACATGCACGCTTACTTCTGCTACAAAAGTCCTATGCCTTATAATTTTTTGCTTTGGTGTTCCAATGAAGAGGCTTCTGTTTCTTCTACTTTGATCACTGCCTGACCCATCTACCATTTCTTCCCCTGCATGCGTGGCTGTCAAAGTGAAAGTTGGTACCAATTAACATAGAAAGAATCAATAAATCCATATAATATTCTAAAAGGTCATGCCAATAATTTGAAGGACCACAGTTAAAATATCACTCTAGGAGTCTAGTTACATTAATTGCTTTGTTTTGGGTGAATAACTAAATTATTCACTTCATCTTATACCGTTTAATTTGCTATTTTAGGTGACAATTAAAAAAACTTAGAAGACAAAATAGGATAGAAACACTTGGTATCCATTCACTGTGAAATAGACAATATCCAAAAACAATATTCACAAATTGAAGAAGATTTAGATGATAAAGTGTTGATGTTCCACCCAGAATCATTTTGTTTTCGGGAAACACAACATTTGACTATTTGAGAAAAGTATTGATTTTAAAGAAATGAATTCTTTTCTTGAAATGAAAATACATCAAGTAATATAGAAATATTCATTATACAAAGAAAATTAATATGCTTTGCAATATTGAAGAAGTTTCTCGTGAAGAATTGTGAGTGTTGTAAATAAGATGTTGTCGCTTAATAATGATAATAACAAAGTATAGAAGCTTTTATTCATAGAAGCTTAAATGGAATTTTGTAGCATCTTATAACTATTAGGCCAAATATAACATTTGTTATATGTATGACATTTTGTTGTATCATATCCTACTAATCTCTGTTCATATCCTTCATCCACTACATTGTTTTATATTTTATTTTATCGAAAATGAAAGATTGTACGAAACTAAATTAATATTGAAATAAAACCCATGCTAAATTAAATAAATTTGGAAATAAAAATATATTAAATGCTAAACTAGTTTAATTAAAAAGTAATTTAAAAGTTAATAATAAATTAGCATTGACTTAATTAACAATACTTCGAGTCAAAATTTCAAAACTAATACAATTTATGTTTTTATAAATACACGTATTTGTATATTGGTTTTTCTCGTTAATGTTGACTTATATATATATATATATATATATATATATATATATATATA
>Ga0214543_1004269_pt1 | contig 27259 bp, 9 predicted proteins | sample CNSS2metaG_FD_160094 | JGI IMG/M metagenome (GOLD analysis project Ga0214543, IMG submission 160094) | Root nodule microbial communities from cowpea collected in UCLA plant growth center, Los Angeles, California, USA - CNSS2 | ecosystem: Host-associated > Plants > Roots > Nodule | place: USA... | reverse complement strand
TATATATATATATATATATAACATTAATCTTATGTTTATAAAATATTTGACATAATTTTTATTCTAAAATCTAAAAATAATTATATCAATAAATTTTTATTTTTATATAATATTTAACTCCATTTGTTATATCCTATATGAACACTGGACTATTTCCAATATTTCTTACGTCCAAGGAACTGATAAAAAAATAGACCAAATGATGGTTTAACTAATTGAGACCCAGTTCGTACCTGACAACATTGAACGGTAGACTATTCAAAAAACCCACAAGTCCTATGAATGGTATGTGTGTGGTGTAAAGTGATTCAAGAAAAAGAAAAAAAAAAAGAAATTTCATGGATATTTCACGCTCATAAATATCAGAGAGGGAAAAACAATTAGGTGTTTGTTTATCTATTTCAAATTCCAATATTCAGCATCACTCAAAAAGTTTTAATTTAAAAGTATATTTTAAACTTAAAATGACTTTTACTTACAATTTTAATTTTAATTTCTTATTTCTAACAGTAGCTATAAAACGACTTTTAATTAAAATCTTCATATATCATACGCTATCTTCATGAAAAAAATGTTTGTAAATTAGTTTTTGTCATTCGCCAGAATTATAACAGAATTTGATTTCGTGTTTATATTTGACACAGTATTAATATTTATGTTTAGTTTTTGGGTAAAATAATTTACATTCATTTGGTCTTCACCAAAAAAATGTACATTTCAGTCTTTCCTGAATACATAATTTTCATTTCAGTTCTTACATGACAAAAAAGACATTATTATAATTTGTATACACAACAGGGACTAATTCATAAATATTAATTATTTAAAGTCTATAATTTAAACCTATTTTTCAATTAAAGGCAACTAAAGCAACCTCAACTTACATACTTCGTCTTAAAGTTTGAAAGTTAAATAAATAAAACTAAAAACGTTTTTTTTTGCCCAATTTGACGAGTTCAAACACAGGACTATTTTATAAATAAATAATTATAGTTTTTTAATTTACGAATTATTAACTAAAGTGTATGCAAACTATAAGCTGTGCTTAGATTATATTTAATGTGAACCAACTTTTGAACTCTTTACTGTAACTTCATTACTCATTAGCATGCTTCTTTCTTCACTAATTTCTACCATAGATGACAAAATACTGTAAGAATAAATATCAACATTAATATCCAAAAAGAAATTAATCTTATTCCTCTTTTTGATAAAAGAACTGGAGTGGTATAAAAGATCAAATATGTAGGATCAAAGAACATATATAATTGTAAAGAACCGCGAAAATCTTCCAATGATGTGTGTAGTGACAGTAATAATTCTGCCGTCGGTCAGAAAAGTAACAAACAATTTACAAAGACCGTTAAAAGAGAGGCATAACCACACCTAAAACAAAAGTTGTTTGCATACGTTAAATTCCACAAATTTACTTGCAGGCTTTTTTTCTTCAGCTATCTTACATTACAGTAACCCATCTACTATCTTCTGCATCTTATCGGAATCCTTAGGGAGACTACACTCTATCAGAAATAAGCATATATATATAGTAAGTTCTTATATAAGTTGTGTTGCTAGCTGTTCCACATAGTTGGGACAAAATATGTCTACCTCTTACGCTTCGACTTCAAAGAGGTAACCGATTGAGAGTTGCTGTGCCAGTTGCGTTTCCTTTGATTGATGAACCAATTATTAATTTGCTTCAGCTGCAACCCTGTCTCCTCCACAAGTTTTGCCTTGTCATCTTCCTGAAACAAACCAACCTCAATGAGTCAGAGGTCATTATTGTATCATAAATGTCACAATTAGCAGAATCTTATAGTAGCAATGTTGGGTATGACATGAACTCTTTCTTAGCTAAGAAACAAGTTTTGGCGAAACACAAAACTATGGAAATATTGATGAGAAGGTGTTCACTTACGGTAGGATAAGGCCACTTTGCATGTTGCTGCCACCAATTCTTCAACACGGAAGTTGTGTCACCTGGTAATTTCCCAGCTCTACGTTTCCTTAATATTTCCTCCCTGACATCTTCAATTCTTGACTTGAAACCCTGCAGAAACTAAAACTGGTTGGTGATTCAAACTTACGGAAAATAGTAAAACTGCATGTAAACTGCAAGAACAGGTAGCATGTATATATATTGAGTACAAGAATGACCTGCTTCAGCTCAATCTTTAGTTCCTGACGAACTCTCTCCATCAGTGACCTTTCAGATTCTGTAGGAAGTAAGGGACCAAATCCCATCATGTCATGCCCTTCAGCGCTAGATTGATCCAAAGAAAAATCCATCTGTAACTCATCTTCATCATCTGACATTGTTGCACCAGTTCCTTCCCCCAGACTCACTCCTGAAATATAATTAAACAGAAGTCCATATAAGACTTGATTTTGAGAACATTTTTAACGACAAAAGGAACTACAGAAATTCATCTTTGTCACTGAAGAAATACATGGAAAAAAGGGTAGTCAAAACATAGTATGGTTGATAAAAAAAACTCTTGTTCAATACTCCGAATATTTTTCTCTAACAGGTGAGGGAACAAGTTTGGTTTGTGTCTGACATCTTTGGATTGTCTTGTAATTACTTTGAAATTACACTTAAGAAGTAATTAGTCTTGCAAAGGAAACTTCTTTTGGCTCGATTTGAAGGGTTAGAGCAGAAAATGCATGGCATAAATTTTGGGTGGCAACTTGGTGATTTGAAATTGAAAGAAAGTGCAGGTGAGGGAGAGAAGTACAGATAGAAGGGGCCCTTGGTTTTTGAGTGGAACAGTGACGGGTCTGAATAGTGCCAAAATGTTCGACACATCTTAATCATACATAAAAGCATGCAATAAAGTTAGTTGCCGATAACATCAATAATGGACTAATCATCTATTTTTAATCATAATTCAGAGATGACATTGACCAGGCGAATTGAAGTTAATTATTTTATCCTAAAGTGAGTTATACTTTGAAGATGTCCTAAAGGGTCAGTTGAATATCTCTTCTTCATCCCACTTAATACGCCATATGTGCAGTCATATCATCCATAATTATGAGGTGGACGATTAGTTGGATATCAAAATAACCATAAAAATTCCCCCTATATCTACCATATCTGCTTAAACCAGAAAAGTAAAATTTAGATTACTTATCACTTATCGTTTGTTTAATATTATATAAGAAATTCTTCATGTATCTAATACCTATGCATGTTAAAGTCAGCTTTTAACAAGTGTAATACTTGAATTAAACAGAAAAAATAATTTTAAGAAATTAAACAGAATTTTGAAAAATAAATTGAATATACTCATCTGCACTATTTTTATGTTTTGTGAATTTTATTTGAATATTTAAATTAAATTGTTTTTTAGTTGAATTTTTTTCAGTGCGTTATAAAATACTATTTTTAGTTTCAAATCAACACTTTTCTTATTCTTAATATTTCTATTAATTCATTACTTCTAATAAAATATTCAAAATATTGCAAAGCTACTAATTTGTTACTACTAATTCTAAATAAGCTACTATAATATTTTATGTTTTGATATTGTATAGCTAAATCCAACAACACTTTCATGTTGATATTTTTTTTCATTTTTGAACCGTCATGAAATAAATCAGTTCAGCAGTGCACTGAACTACTATAACTACTAATTTAGTAAATTTTTATTATAGACACTTAGCTTTTCTAATTTGCTCGATCTGAAAATTTCAACTCAGTCCAACTAATTTTGTTCACTCCTACTCTTGACAGTACTTAATGCACTCTATTGAATTGAAGTGATTATATTAATATAGTTTTTCTAACTCAACTAAACTAACCACTGATACACCCTGGTATAATTAATTGATACATAACCATTAAAATATTTCCAAAGAAACAAAATCCTAAAAAAAATAAAGACCTAATATAACAAAATTGGTGTAAAATTGAATTCCTAACATGCCAAAATTATAATAGCAAAGCAACTATTCAACAATCTCTACTACATAGATAAAAGAGGCTTTTTTAAATCATGGTAATTAATATATTAGTAACAATAAATTTCAAAATTTTAAATAAAACAATTTAAATGTTTCAAGGATAATAATCAATAAAAGAGTGTCATATGGAGTGTTCTAAGAATACAAGTTAAAAAATTAATATAATGAAAATGTCATTAAAAACTACTGTCAAATATATTACTAATATTTGTCTACAAAAATAGATTTCAATTCTTTATTTAAGCAGTCTTCTAAAGCATGTACTTTATGAAGTGTTCAATTGGATTAATGTCAAGATACTATTAAACAATGTGCCACAACTATATATATTCACATTAGCTCTACAAATATTGTTCCAAAAAGCTATCACAAGTAACAAGATTTTTTGAAAATACTTTTTGTAAAATAATGATTAAGGCTTATAGACATTAAATAAAAAGATTAAGGCCGGAAAAACAGAAAGAAACATTGAAATATTAAATATTAAATAAAGATCAACCCTTTGGTTAAATAAAGCTCTATAATAAATAAGTAATATATTGTAATTGAAGATATTTTATAGTGTCATATAACTACAATTCATAAACTTTTTTATAGTGATATTTAAAAAAATATACCGGTTTATGATTGATTGACTAATACTAACCACAAGAAGACTTATTAAAATCATATTGAATTATTTGTAAGAGTAAATATTGTGATATAAAGCTTGGCATGTAGTTTTCAGCTTTGGGTGCGTTAGAACTTCTCAATATTGTTTATGCGTTATAGGCACAGGCCAGCCTGGTTCGAACGCAGCATATATGCACTAGTCAGACAGCCTCATCATGCACTTCCATGGAAACAATATATGGATCCTTTTAAGAAAGAGTTTTGATATTTTTCACACTCGTTTTTTTAAATGTTTTATCCTTCATCTTTTTTATGCTCTCTTTATCTTTTCTCCACCTATCTCAACTTATACATAAGATAGAGACATATTTGTAAGGATAAAAAAGTTTGTCTATTACAATCAACTTAATGTTTTTTTAGTCCTATGATTTTCTCTACTACATCAACTTGTGAATTGTTCTCTCTTTTCCCTTCCTAGCTATTCTATTTTCTATCTTCTCAACAATAAATAATATGTGAACTAAGCTTGTTATACCAGTATCCCAACTTGTAAAAACAAATCAGTACTAAAACATGATGCAGATTGACAAGAAACTCATGTGGGATTTTTTATAGCAGGGATAACAAACTAGCAAGGCTCCAAAATCTCTCATTTTCTACTGTTTAAAATCATTGTCATCTCCTAATTAAATACTTTGTCAGGAGATGTTTAAAATCATTCCAATGTTTAAAACAAGCTAATTAATTTGTCTCATTATACTTGATTTAAATCAAATACTTACAAATATATACATACAAGTAAAATAGTAAAACAACATGGTGTAAGAAATCTTACTGAAAATTGCATTGTAGGGATAAATATATATGTGTGTAGCAGATCCTTTCAGGAACAAAATTATTGGGTCACGGCATTATAAGTTGTTGGCAGTGACATAGTGGGAGAAGAGGGTCTACCATTCCTCACCAAACTAACTAACTCTTCCCATTGCCATTTCTGTACACTCCACCAGATAACATTTCTAGACCCCACCACCCCATTCCTTAGTCTAATTAACTCGACAACAAAAACTTTTGCAAAAGAAAAAAATATGTATACCATTATTATGTACCTCCTTTCCTTTCAGCTAAATCGCGTAAATCACAAGAAACAAAAAATGCTTTCACACCGTGAGAAATTAATTTTACTTGCCACCATTAACTCCTCACAGAAAAAAAAAATGGCAACATCATACATTCTACTCGTTTTTATGATATTTTTTCTAAAAGAAACGAAGTAACAACCGGTAAATACCTGTGAGAGCTTGTAAGGTATTTTCGATATCGCGGCAGGCCATGACAGCCTCGACGGCGTGGACTCTGACATGTTGCTGAAGCTGTTCTTTGAAAGTACACAAAACTATCAAATACTGTGCCTGCGGTGGTAACAACAAACAAACAACAGGGATCCATGAAATTGTGTTAATTAATTTGTTTTGTGAGAAAAAAAAAACAATAATAATATTGTTTGTTTGGTATATTTACCAGGAAGTTGTCGAGTTCTTGGCGGTCATTGGGGGAGAGAGAGTGGGTATGGTGAGAGACATAAGAGCGTATGAGATGGTGAGAGTGAGATAGCTGAGCATCGATGAGAGGGAGTTGGTCGATGGGAGTAGCCACACGGAGGCACGACACGTGTGCAGCCAGCAGCTGCTCGTACAGCGGATGTGTGGCTATCTCCGCCTTCAGTTGACGGTGGTGATCGCCGGAGACCTCGCCGCTTAACCCGCCCATCATTCCCAGGCTCGGTTCTTGCATTTTCTCAATTTTTAGAGAGTGCGATGGATCGATTGATAAAGGCAGAGCAGAATAATATAGGGTAGACAGAGAGAGAAAAAAAGAGAAAGAAAAATGAGCGAGGTTGAGGTTGAGGACCACCCTATTCGGTAATAGGTTGTGTGTAAAATTGTAAATGATGATTTTCAGAGATAGAGAGAGAGTGCAGAGTGCAGAGAGTTGTATCGTTTTCGGTGTTTATAGGGATCTGAGACACAACTTTCTGCAGGAGCTCTGATAAAAACAAAGATTTTACATACACAGAGAAAGAGGGTGAAGCAAAGGCATTAAACACGGTTGAGAGAGAGAGAGAGAGAGATTGAAGTTTTGTTTTGTTTATTTAAGAAAGAGAGAAAGAGAGAAAGAGAGAGAGAAAATAGAAAGAGGAAGGGAGACAGAGAAAAGAGTAAGCTGCGGAATCATTACTATGAAAGGGGATGGAAGCGAGGTCAGAAAAAGAAGATAAAGCTGCTTCTGTCACCTGACACCTTCATTTCTTTTTCCTCTTCTTTTCTTTTTTTTATTATCTGGAAGGAACAATAATGGATTTTTAGGCTAAGGTACTTTGATTTGATTGGCGACGATGGTTTGAGTTTATCACACCTATCACCACCAAAGAAAAAAATCTGTGCCTTTAAAGGTGAAGAGAGATAACAAACAGACAAAACAATTAGGTACTTCAAGGACTCTGCTAAAACTTTGTTTAAACATGTCAAACACTTTTCATTTTCTTTCCATTCAAATGTTTTTACTTTATTCAAATACATTTAATCATTCAATTTACATGTATCCTATCAAATTTTCAATGAATTATTATTTTGTTTACAAAAGTATATAAAGAATTAAGGACACCGAAGATATTATGGAGCTTTATACCAATCCACATGCTTTCTTCTTCGATGTTAGATCTCAAAGTTACCATAGATTAACGTAATTTGTAAAACATTAATAAAGATATATTTTTTCCTTCTGTCTCCTTATAAATGGTTGTCCCTCATATAAAGTAATTCTCTGCCTCAACAATAACAGAAACATGTTTCATCTATTGCAATGACAAAACTTCATAGGTTAGGTTTTATCCCAACGTAATACAACACAGAATTAACTATTCTTGAATTAACAACATGTGCGTCGCAATTTTTTGGCGTCATCAAAATGCCAAATATTTGTTTATATTATTTCCATGAATTAAATTAGCCGTGTGTTTTAAATAGATTTAAAAAATAATAATTATCTGCATTAAGCAATGTGTGTAACCGTAACTGCTTCTGGGTGAAGCCTTACGGTTATTCTATTGTTGTCACACACCAATAATGTTAGTTCTAGAAATAAAATTATAATAAAGTGTTCATAGTTTTTTTTTTCGGGAGTTAATGTGTATTAACATTTTAATCATACGAAACAAGACCACCGACAGTGCAGTTATGAATTAATTAATCCAGTGGTTAGTTTAACTTATACTTTATATTTATTTCATCGTTGATAGAGTAATTTTATTCGACAACTACATATAATTATTATTATTATGGGTCATATATTAATTCAACTAATTAGTGGGCAGAGAAACTTGGTGAGTGCAAAATTCAACAACAGTTAGTTGTACCAAAAAGAAAAACAAACGATTAGTTATAATAATTTGATGTTTTAAATTAACCGACGATATTTAATATATACGCAACAGCAAAATATGGGTTGAAGTAAGAAAAAATATATATTAAAAAAGAAAATAAAATAAAGATGTATATATCCTTTATCACCAACCTTCATTTAAGTTTAATTTTGTTAGTTGTTGATAAAGTGGGTTGAAGGTTGAGGTGTCAATGTTTGGTTCTCACAATTGGTGGTGCTATGCTTTTCATCTTCCATCTTCTTTACTTGTTGTGCAAATTAATTGTGTATAACAAGTGTTCATATATTGCAGTATTCAGGGGATAGAAGGTGAAATCAAAGAAAGGGACAGTGTTTATGTTGTGTAAGTAACCCCTTTCTTTAAACACAACAAAAACATACTCACTCACCACCAACTTTCACTCAAAAACACCCTCATAATCATAGTTTTATATAATGCGAGACTTTCAACTATAGCATAATTAATAATAACTATCAATATTTTAATATACTCAAATTTTCTTTTTGATTTTACATTTTTAATATAGGTTAAATATGTTTTTATCCCTTAACTTTGTGAATTTTGAAATTAGTCAATTTCCAAACTTCAGACCAATTTAGTCTTTCATCTTTTGAAATATGTGGATTTAGTCCTTTTAATCAAATTTTGTTAAGTTTATTTGACATTTCAAGTACGTTTCATAATAATATTTGACTTAACATTAAAGCAAAAATATGTCAAACAGTATAAACAACTCAAATACAATCATGAAATACGTACGAAACATCAAATAAACCTAACAAAATTTGATTAAAATGACTAAATACACGTATTTTGAAAGATGAAAGACTAAATTGGTCTAAAATTTTAAAATGAACTAATTCTAAAATTCACTTAAAGTTAAGGGAACAAAACATATTTAACTCTTTTAATATTATAAATTGTGATTATATCTGTCAAAAGATGATCACCAAAAATATATATAACATTAATAAAATATGAGTCAAATCCAACATCAATCTTAATTTAAAATCTTAATATGATAAATTTATAGTCTTTTATTCACCTCAAACAAATAAAGATGACAATTTGCAAGAGAACAAAACAAGTCACGGACGTCTTCACATACTGAAATTTGTGTTTTCTTTTTTATTTATTTTGTCTATTTTAGAAAACTGGTGGTTGAATCATCAAAAAGAAAAGTTAAAAAATGCATAAAGCAAATGCAAAGAAAAAATGATATAAAAATCTGAAATGAATATTCTTTTTACTTTGTGTGTGGTTACTTTTGTTTGAAGAGTAGGTGTTGCGTGTAAAAGAAGGAAGCATTTTATCCATAAGACTAGAATCAAAACCTTTGAAGCAACATCTCATATCTTCCATTTTCTCCATTTATGTAATCTCTTTCTTTTCGTCGTCGGAAGAATAAAGATCAAAAGAGGAACCATAATTCTAATTTCACATTGTTTCGTTAAAAGAAGATAGTATTTCCACAATCTTACAATGCGGGCCCCTTTAGTCATTTTCATGTAAGTTAAGTAATTGATTGTTTCTAATCATCATCAAAATTTATTATTATTTATTTCCTTTCTATTTCACAAATAATTACCTTAAACTTTAATTTTCTTTCAGTAATTTTAAAATTTAATGAAATCAAATTTTTATAAACAATTTTCATTTTATATTTGATTATTTATCTTCGTTTTAATTTAACATAACTTAATGTTTTAAGAAAATAGAAGAGGACATGTACATATTTGAAAAGGAGGAAGGTAGCGATAAAAACAAGCTTTGAAGCGCAGACATGCGAAGCGATCCAACATGGAAAGGAAACTGTCCTAATATCAATCAAACAAGTACACAGTTTTTTTTTTAAAATAATATTTATGAATATAGGAACATAAAAAAAGATGAATTTGTACAAAAACACTGAAAAATAAAGAAGAAGAAGAAGAAGACAATTGATAGAACAAAAATAAATAATAATGATAAGAATATATGGAAAAATATAATTTAAAAGATGCGATTAGGTCTAAAGTTGGTGCAGTGTAGTGGATGATTGTGTGGTTGAGAATGAGTAGAGAAGAGAAAGAGTGTGATAAGAAGCACGTGAATGCTTTCCCCATTTTGTAATATATATATCTTATATTTTTACATGTAACAAGAAATACATCGTATCTTTTATTTCAGCTAAATTCCAAGATGTGCCACGTAATTTTACCGCCCTAGAAATTAAGACCATACAAACCTGTGGTCAAAAAGTGGATGAATTGCAAGGATAAAAGAATCATACTTATTCTTAAACTTAGTATTATTAAGACTAAAAAATCGGATGAAGAAAATACACGTTTCTATATATTATGAGCATGATAGAAATGAGATCATTATTATGATACATACCATTTTGGGTGGTTTATGTATATATCTTTATAATGTGAATCTTTAGGGGTAAAACTCCTTGTGTGTGTAATAACTCTTTATGAGTACGTGTAATGTTAGATATTTGATATAGTAAAGTATTATAGAAATTAAGTGTGATTTTAAGATTTATATTGAGTATAAATAAAAAAAATTGAGTATTATATAAGGACGAAGATTCTGACTTATTATCTTAAGATTTTGTTATTAGTTAAAAATAGTATTAATCTTTTATGTGTGGGCTGGACTCATATTTTATTGGTGCTATATCTTTTCCATTAACGCATGAATCACTTCATTAAATGATAAATATTAAATTTAATAGAAAATATTTAATGCAAATGGTAAGAATAAAAATTATCATTGCAATTTATGATGTATTGTGATGAGTTAAAATATATGTATATTATATATAAAGTATTTAATGTTTAAATTTAAACCAACTTGTCCTTGCATGTATAATTGTTCCGATCTCGAATCTTAATTAGTGAGACGAAAACCAAGAACAAACTACCCATCTGACTCTTATACTAATAGATATGTGTTCTTCTCTTTCTGGAGTTCAGTAGTTATGGTTCCAAAAAATGTCTATCTATCTCTTTCTCTCTTATCCTTTATATAGGTTTCCTACCTACCTGATTTGTAGGAAGACGTGTTAGTGTGACAAAATATTAGTAACAAATTTCTATTTTTTCGTTGGATATTAAATCTCTTCTTTTTAGGAACAAACTAACCACCTCGGCCCAAATCCTGTTCGACCCACATCGTACTTGGTCCAAATCCTGCTCAGCCCAAATCTTGCTTGGCCCAAATCCTGCTCGACTTAAATCCTGCTTGGCCCAAATCCTGCTCGACCTAAATCCTGCTCGGTCCAAATGCTCGTCACCTCGACCCATGACTGAAACTCGTTGAATCATGATAAATATTTATCGGGTCGAAATCGAAATGAGCATGTTGAAATCAGTCATTCTCCAGACGGTACAATAATTAATGATTGTTATGACTATAAGACTATATGCACAAAAATCGATGTAGATGATAACACTAAATGTATCAAGTGAGAAGGAACTAACATAAGATAAAACAAGTTTGGCAATTCATAAAATGCTTAATTAATGCTAAAAAGGCACCCATAATATCATTCCTATGCAAATTCATTTAAAATATGAAAATGATGTTTACCGATTTTTAATTAATTTTTATTGAGAAATAAACAATAATAATTCATGATTATTGCACACTATTTCTCTCTTCATTGACCCAACCATGTGTTTGGTTAGTGGCTAAAGGGGATTGGGAATAGATTGAAAACTTAACCTACCATAATGGTCATTATATATATAAAATTGAGTTAATATTTTTAGTAAGTGAAATTGGATTGAGAAAGTTTTTGGAAAATACTGGAAATCTTGTGCAGCTAATATACTTCTTAAGTCAGATTGTGTGTAAGAAGTACTTCATAAAGAAACGTTTAAAGCTGACAATATAACTCACATTTTACGTTTCTCTTCGATTTGTGTCACTGATAAAAGAATTAGTATTTCACTGCAATTAGTGTTAAAGCCTCATAAAGTGACTGTCAAATGCTTACAACATTAACCATATCATAATTTTAGAAACTACACCACGCCCCTACATGCGTCTTTATTGTCTGCACTAACTTTAAAGTAATTAAAAAAAATATCATTCTAATTTATGTTTTTTTTCTTTTACTTTTTTGTGCTCTATATTATTTGTAACGGTCTCAAATGTTTCAGTTGAAAAATTTATAATTAGATGTTTTTGTGAAAGGCAAAATAGATGGGAGGATATATTTAAAAGAAAAAGATAAAAACAAAATTGTTTAAATTAAGGGAAAAATAAAATATTAAAAAAGAAATAATGAAAAATTTTAAGTAAAAGAAGTAATTTGATAAATTAAAAAAATATTTTGATTAATAAAATTGTAAGTTACAATAAAATATATTAATAATACTTTTAATTTTGGTGTTAACTGTTAGACTACCGATTCTGCTGGATTATCTTTTCAGATAATAACTCCTATTCTTGAAATAATTAATTATTCACATATTATTCAAATTGTCCTTTACTAAATTATAGTCCTTAATCTCTCAATTTGATTTTCAAACATTAATTAAGTGTTTATGTTTATTTTGGTCAATAACAAAAATGTCAAACAATCCTGTATATTTTTTACATTGATCCAAATCGGTCAACACTTTACTGACTGTACACGCCTCAAACTATAAGAAAATTTACTGTCAAAAATTTCTTTAAATTTAGAGAACATGCAGAGAAAAACACAAACTAGATATATAAATGTATAATTTTTATATATAAACGTTCTAACTAATTTATTTAATAAAATATTACTAGGTCTTACCCATATTAAAGTGAATTCATGAGGTGACATTTTCTTTTATTCCCAGCTTGCTTATTGAAAAAGAAAGAAAAAAGTTTAGTAGGCATGTCTTTATTGAAAAAAAATGAAGAAAGGAAATGTCTTATTTGTTATATTTGTTTAGAAATGAGAAGAAATATTTGGAGAAAAAAGTTGAAGAGAGAGAATGAGGACATAAAGGAAGAAAATAGGGTAATTAACGAAATGAGATGAGAGTTGAGAAGGTAGTCCCCAAGAAATTAAAAAATAATAATAATAAATAAAAATGGTGAATGAAGAAAGGTAACAGCTGGAGATTGCATCAGCATCACAGCTGTAGTACTGTAGTGTTGTATCATAATTCATTTCCTCGTTAAAAACACGATATGTTAAAGTGGTCCCCTATTACAATACACAACAAATCATTCTAGTAACCTATCTTCCATCCATCACTTTCCTTTCACCTGACCACAATCAAATAACAATAAACTATTTTCACTCATCATCACCTATTACAATTTTTAAAAACTCAGAGGGAAAAGGACGAAAGAAAACTTAAAGGGAAAAAGAAGCTTTACTTAAATATTCTCCATTGTTTGGAATAGACACCAAACAGAACAAAATAATTCAGATGAAACTTGCAGGATAAAATGTCTCTCCTACTCTGGGGAAAAACAGTATAAGAAATGAATGACAAATATATAATTATTTTTATTCACCTTTTTTTGTCTCTAGGTGAATAATAGAAGAAAAAAATCACTTCTTCTTATCATCCTATTTTCTCTTCGTATCCAAACAAAACATAAGGCAGACAATTAATACTTCCTAAAATGAGCCATCAAATCTGATGGGGAACTTCAACATAACCTGAGGCTCACATTATACAAAATTTTATGCAATTTATCAAAACCGACCGACGTATTGAATACCAGATTTATTGAACGTGAAAACAACTGCTAGCCGTTTTAAAAAATATCTTGTGAGTTGTTTAAAAGTTGAATTACTAGCTGATTTCAAAAGTTGCCGTTAAAAGGATGAACAAAAAAAATGCCACCTAAAAATACAAAAACAAATAATTTTGGTAAAAAAATTAATATCATGCACTTTGATTCTCACTCAATCAATTTCTATCTGGCAATATTACATGGTAAAATCGTGAGTTGTCTCTGAGTGGCCTTTTAACTCCCTACTTTAGAGTGCTGCACAGTGAATCATCAGCATAAAATGGTTGAGATAGTTATAGTTAGCCCAGACAATATCAAGTGGCGGCGGGAAGGGATTGAGCGTTGTGGTCACAGTTAAAAAGGACCTAGCACTGTTATACACTATATACTTCCAATATTTACATAAGCAACTCAACCTAATATCTCATACAAGCTCAATAAGATTGCTGTTATGGGAATACAATTATCAGGGTGGACACATTTTCAAGTGCATGCTTCTACACAAACTCCGTGAATTTCACATCACTATACATTTTTCTTTGGATTTTCCATCAGGCCTGGGAGATGTAGATGCAGACGAAGCCTGTCTTCCGGTGTTTCTTGCAACCTGCAATTACCGCTGAAGTCTTGAAAAAATTCAACAAATCATCTATGCAGGCGTTACTAGAGCAGTCAAACATCAAATCTTTTCCTTACAAGAATCATGTATTTCAATGTAAAGAAATTTAGATTTTCAACAAATTATAGTAGTTATTACAGTAATCAACAATCTTATTCTATATGACACAGACTGAGTAGATGACAAAATAAAAATAGTATATTAAAACTAATTCTATAAAAAATTATCTAGATTTGCTAACCGATAAAATAAAGATCCCCCCATCCCAACAAATTGAAAAGTGTGCGTGACATACATATTATATATACACACACACTGCAGACAATGATATCATTTACCAAAAACACTGTAAATTAGTTGTAGTAAAGGCATGTGTACCTGGGGTCCTGTGACCAGTCTAGAGTTACCACTAATGGATGATTGTTGTAAATTATTCTGGCGTGATGGCTGCTGGTCAAATTCCTGCTGTTGCAAGGCTATTGCTAATTGCAGATCAGAACTGTAACAATTGCACACTAGTTAAGAATATAATTTTGAAAAAGGAATAATTTGCAAGTTTTCATGGCCAACAGCAAATTATGAAAATTACTTGATATCTAAGCCTGCCTGTGTTGCACTATCGATGCTGGCAAGATAGTCCTGAAACGAGAAGATGTCCAAATATCTAAGAAAATTTTATTTGCAAAGATTAATATATTCCCATTTTAAAAGAATATATTTATACATACAGCAGTGCTGGTCAGGACATCGCTTTCATTCCATGTGCTATTTTCATGATTTTCTACCTTAAATTCCTTGAAATTACTGGTCATAAACAATGAATCACCGTTGACCTGAAACATAAGTACATAAACTTTCTGCAATTCAATATTGCTCAACGACGGTAAGAAAATACAAAATAGGACAAGATGGACCAGAAAGGGTATGCCAACAGTAAAATGAAAAATGAACTGTGCGGCACAACATTCTAATAAAGATTCGTGCACACAGAATTCGCTACAAGTGGCAACATAGAAGGAAATTTTTAAAATGATCCTAACAAGAAAGATCATATAAACTTTTACCTCGTTCAGTTTTTCCCAGACCAGATCTGGCTGATTAATGTAACCTTGATCAGTGGCTAGAAGATAGAGCTCACCCTCATACTGTGGATAAAGAGAAAATAACTTTAGTATGAAGACTCTGCAAGACAGCCAACATTTTTTTCTCAATGACAAAAAAGTGCTACTGACTGCACTTGATATGAGTAATCCAAATGTCCAAAGAAATAATATTCCAAGACTTTGACTGACCTTGAACATAGTGCTGAAATGATTGTTACGGAAGAAAACACAGAGCTCACGCTCTTTAAGCCCATCTTGTAAACAGAAGAGACTGCAAAAGAATTAATCATGTATAAAATGTAAAAAAAAAAAAAAAAGGTCGTAGACAATGAAGACGAATGGCCTGATAATTAGACCAACAAGACGACATCACATACCCATAAAATGTCAACTGGCTGGCATTATTCCTCAAGAAACTTTTGATCAATTCACCTATGACAATAAAAGGACACGTCTCCCATGAGATAAAAACATATAGTTATCTAAGAAAATAATACTGTAATGAGAAGCAATCCACTTTTTGATATATAGCACTACTTACCTTGCTCTGGAGTTAGTTCATCCTTAGCTCTAAGATCAGGAGAAGCTAAGGTGCTTTTGTCGGCCTGTTCTGCAAGTACCACCTCACCTTCATAAACAGGTTCACGATCCTCAAAAGTTCTTCTGTCCAACACACATTCCTCTCCCTCGTATATGGGTTCACTCCCATGAACACTTGAAGTCAAAGCTCCAGAAACATCAGTTTGCTGATAACTGATGCTACGTGAGTCTGAGTCTGCATGGCCTGGGGACAAATGTAATGATCTCGTTGCATCAGGTCCATGAGATTCACCAACAACTTCATGATCTATAGTTGTAGGAGTGGACTGATCATGGATTTTTCCATCTCCTCCAGAAACGTCTGAGACAGAGTATTCTTTGGGAGAAGGAATAATTTCACTATCATTCTGAACCAATGCATCAAGGCTGTTCTTCTCTATCACATCATTTTGGTCAGAAGATTCTTTGGTTCCAGTATAAGTCGATTGATGAAGGTCACTTACAGTATCAGTTTTTAAGGATGAATTAGCTGCCTCTACCAGTGTAGAAGTAGAAGTAGAAGATATCTGTTTGTTGAGGTCTCTGTCAGAAGCAGTGATGTCGTCAGATACAGAAGGCTCTGAATCATGAAAGTGAGTGTTACCAGCACCAGCGCTACTTCCTAGTTTATCTCCAGAATCCATATTTATAACCTGTTCATTACTCATATGTCCTTCCATACTGGCAGAAATTTCTCCTCCATTAACGTGAACTGCAACAGGATCACTTATTGAAGCTTTAGAATCAGCCTCAGACAGTTTCAAGATTCTCAACAACTCTGCCTCTTCTTCAAGATCACCTTTTCTTGGTATCTGATCAGAAATAGATTGAGGAGAATCTTCAAAAGACCTGGTTTTTGAAAGACTGGGAGAAGGAACTCCAAGAGTAGCAGTTGTTGCAGCCACAAAGTCGACACAATCTTCTTCTGCAACATTTTTATGATGGACATCCATGTTTAGTGTTTCAAGAGAGACAAGCTCTCCCATTAGAGCATTATAGGACTTTGATCCAATTGCATTTGCAGTGTCATAATCCTGGCTCCAATGAACATTTTTATATCAAATGAAAACATCAAAAAATAATAAATAAACCCCACATTGTTTGAGAAAAACATGAAGACAGCATTTGGTAAACATTCAAGACGAGTTGGCTATTTAAAATTTACAGTATACAATTGAACCACACATTTTTTTAACAGAATCTAAGGCTAGATCAACTTTAAGATGGGGCATACGGAGCCACTTGATACAGCAGCTTCGACAATCAATGAACTCAGACAATTTGCAGACTGAGATAAATTATATGCATACAAGAGGATGGTTCTGATTAAATCTAAGGATTCCCGGGGAATCACCTTTTTTTCCTATTTTTCCCCCCGAAACCTCTCTCAGGAATAGAGCTGTCAAAATGAGTTGGAACCCGCGAGCCAACCTGGCTAATCACGGATTCGGACCGGGTTGGATTGAAATTTTTTTACAAATTTTAATACGGATTGATTTTTGACCCGGCTCGTTTAGAACCCGGCTCATACGGATTGAACCCGTGGTGAGCCGGGTTGGCTCACCAACCCGCAGATAAAAGGGTCACACAAGTGTTTTTTTTTTTATTAAGTTGGGCTTTACATTTGGGTCATGTTAAATTGTTTTTTTATCCAACACATAAATAATTTGTATTTTTTTTTATTTTGGTTTGTATTTGGATTGTATTAAAGTTTATTTAGATTTTAATTAAAATTACAATTTAGTTTTGACTGAAAAAAAAATCATATTTTTTTTAATTAAGTGAACCCGTGAGCCAACCCGTTTAACCCACCAACCCGTGGTGGGTCGGGCCGGGTTCGAATTTTTTTGACTCGTTAAAAAATGAACCAGGTTGAGTTGGCTCACTAAATCATCAACCCATGGTGGGTCGAGCCGGGTTGGACCGGGTTACCCGTTTTGACAGCTCTACTCAGAAAGGTAACAAAAAAGTTGAATGTAATAAAAAATATTTTTTCTTCAATTAAAATAAATTCCAACTTCCTGATTGCAAAACAGCAACATCAATACTGAAGCAGCAGAAACACATAACGTTTTAATAAAGAATAGGGAAAACCTGCCATTATTATAGCATTTCAAAACTGAGGGTTTGCATCTCCCAAAAAAAATGAAATGAAATGGATGAGAAAAGGGGAATTGTTACCAGGCCACTGGAATGTACTGAACACAAAAAAAAAAATGTCCTTAATCTAACATTGAAGAGTTAAAATAGATATCTCATTTTACAGACAGCAAGATTGTTACAGGTACAGTGGAACCTCCCAAATTCATTTTGGCATCCCCAAAGGATTGCAGGTTCTATCATAACTACCTTAAAATTATTTTTGATAACCTAATAATATCGCTTAATAAATAGTCACAATAAAATAATAGTTGAACACCCCCCTCTCCGGCCAAACAAACAAAAATGTCCTTGCTTGCAACCAAATTCAAAATAATCATTAAGTAGTCAATCAATAAAGTGAACAAATTAAAAGATTTTAATCAAATTATTCAGAATAACAAAATACATGACAAGATAGAACTAATTAATTTGGACTGAGGGTGAAAAAATACCTGAGGATCAACAATCCAGCCATGATACAAAGGGATGTCCAACAGATCAAATATGGCACACTCTCGAGTGAATTCAAAATCAGCAATTCTACAATTAATGTGTAATTCTTATCAGAACTTCAGAATTGTTAACAGGTGAACACAACTGCAAAAAGAAACGATGAGCAAAACTCCGGAACTAACCTTCTAAATTTTATATTTACATCAATGCCAGTAGCAAGCCTAGGAAGCAAATCAATTGCATCAGCAATGTTCTGTTGTTGATTTTCAACATAGCCTGCATCTTTGTTCTACAAGACAATAATAAAAGTTGTCAAATAAACTTACATCACAGGAGTAACTGTAACCACTAATAACAAATGCAACTCTTACATTCACATTACTATTTGAATCAATTAATCGTTCAGCAACCAATGAAAGTAATTTCTCCTGTGAGACTTCAGCAATATCTGGACTTAAATTTAAGTTGTTTCTTAGCAGAAGAACATTACCTGCAGCATTGCAACGTATAAACAACTGAGTAATAGTTGTGATGCTACAAAGCCAAACAAATGTTGCAAGTAACCCTTCTAAAGAGAAAAAATTAAGCATGTCATGTAAGGAAACAAACAGTTAATCACATTTTTTAAATTATCATCTAAGAGTAGAGACCATCAGTTTGTGCAGAATCCTATGTCTATCCAAATGGTACAGAAGAAATGGAAAATATAAAAATGGTAAAGGGTAAAACGTAGACAAGAGCACAAGAGAGTGAAATGATAGGCCTGAACTACAAAACAGAAAATGATGAAACAAAAAAGAGCAAGATAGGAAAGGTCACTTTGGCTGGACACTGTAACAGGTTTGCCAGAAAAGAACCTCAGGTCAGGGATGACCACAACCTATGGAGTAAACATAACAAACAGGGTGAGCTTTGCTCTCCCTGACAGACAAAAATATTAAACATATCTCCATGCCTATTGGGTATTTTTAGGTTGGGGAAACCTAGAGCTGTCAAAACGGGTAACCCGGTCCGACCCGGCTCGACCCACCACGGGTTGATGATTTAGTGAGCCAACCCAACCCGGCTCACTTTTTACCGAGCCAAAAAAATTCGAACCAGCCCGGCCCACCACGGGTTGGCAGGTTAAACGGGTTGGCTCACGGGTTCATTTAATTAAAAAAATACAAATGTTTTTATTTTTTTTCAATTAAAACTAAATTGTATTTCTAATTTAAATCTAAATAAACTTTAAGACAATTCAAATATAAACCAAAACAAAAAAAAATACAAATTATTTATGTGTTGGATAAAAAAACAACCTAACATGACCCAAATGTAAAACCCAACTTAATAAAAAAAATAAAAAACACTTGTGTGACCCTTTTATCTGTGGGTTGGTGAGCCAACCCGGCTCACCACGGGTTTAACCCGAGTGAGCTAAGTTCTAAATGAGTCGGGTTAAAAATCAACCCGTATTGAAATTTGTAAAAAAATTTCAACCCAACCCGAACCCGTGATGAGCCGGATTGGCTTGCGGGTTCCAACCCATTTTAACAGCTCTAGGGAAACCCATTTCAAAAATTTAAACTACAAATATTGCAAATAAATTTAAGCTATCACAGAATTTTGAGAATTTTTCTTTCCACCTAAAAGGAATATCAAGAAATAGCATTGGAAGAGGTTTAAGAACGCAGCACAGCACCTAACATGGACTAAAAAGCAATCAAGGAATTGAAGAAAAAAGATGTGTTGAAGCCCATGTGAGATTATATTCAGGTTTATGTTGAAGGCATGCACTTTCAATATTTCATTTTAAATTAGTAAACATACATAGAAATATATAGATTCAAAAACATACAAATGTCTTTTCCTTAGATCATACACGAATGGCAGAATACCTAAGTCTGGGATTGGGAAACACTACCGGTGTCTACAATGGTCATTCAATATTCTAAGCCACATTATTAAGGATATAGTATTTGGAAATTATTATTTTTTCTAAACCTTAACGGGATACATGTGTGTAGATATGTATGCATGTATTGATGCGGGAGTTGCATCCCCAACCCGGATTTCAGAGGTCCAGAAAAACCTGAACTTAACCACGGCCAAAGCAAGCTTCCTGCCGAAGTTGGGGTAAGGTAAGATGGGTACCCTACAGGTTTGAATTTAGTTGCCACTCCTACAATGGAGAAATAAGGCTGCACAGGTTGGGGCGGCCAAAAAATTAACAGAAAGTGATTGAGAAAGTTAGGGTTTCATTCTGTTCCAAAAGAAGAGGGAAAAATCCTGAATTAAACACTAAAACAGCCCTAAACGATGTCTTAAAGCTGCAACAATATCTTCTGTAGCATGCTCCAACTGCTTTTTCATTAAATTACACAATTCCACCGCAATTTTGCTTTATTGACAACAGTAGTAAATAGTTCTGAGGACTTTAATTTTTTTCAATAATAGATGAAAGGAAGTGAATCTGGGAGATTTCCAGGCATAAATAATATCATTTCCTTGAAGGCGAAGGATGTCTATGAAAAACATACTACGACTTTTGCTGAAATTCATAGGATAGAAAATAAGACTAGCTACGTTGTTATATACAATTATAGGTAACGTACCACGATTCATGATAGAGAAACCTTGAACAGGGGACACTGGTAACTAGGCAGAAGAGTGAAAGCATTGACGCAAATAATGCCAAAGATAAAAAAGAAGGGCTAAGACCTAAGAGGGGCTACAAACAGGTTGGACTATTGGCATCTTGGCCAGCAACCAATTTGAAAGAGAATTCGTATACGAATTCTAATAAGTTTTTGTTGGCAAGTTGCAACTGAACCCAAATATTAGGAAGTAAGACCCTTGTCGAGTCTCCGTTTGTTTGTGATATGCTATCAGGTATAATAAAAAAGATAATCTCGGATATTGTAAAAATTGGCATCTATCAAGAAATCATTTGCTCTGGTAAATCTCCCAGAGGAAAGAAAAATACAAGCAAATGGTGCGGTGTGGTGTGAAAAGGAACATGTAGAAATAACGAAATACCATCAAGATTAATACGTAACAAAACATGGTTCACGTCATCAACTTAAAGAATCAATCAAGAACTAACATAATAAATAAGATAAAGACAATAAAGAGAGGAAGGGGAATTGACAGTAAGAGGCAATCATGAAGAAAGGGGAATTCCATATTCGAAACGCAATCCAATTTGGTTGAGGAAAGGCAATAGAGAAAACGGTATCATCTTAGGAATCAAGCAAATGAGCAATAAAAGATGCGAAATGACGAAACCCTAAGATGCGAAATGCACTGACAGATAGCGAGGAGCGGGCATGGTCCATTGTCGTTTTGGAGAACGATCGGAGTGGTGCGTCCGAGAAACTGAATCGTTTTGGTTTTGTGAACGCACTCTTTGACTGGCTGAAGCGGAGGATGCTCCTCTTCACGATCTTCATCTCTGAGTTGTTGTTGGTCCGTAGGCGAAGACGACGATGCCATTTCGATGGTTCCGGATTTGCTTCCAACGCCACAATACTTTATGAAAAAACAAATATGTCAATGGAGTAGCACTACTAAAGCTTCTTTCATTGATTGCTCCACCTTATTGTCAAACCCCCCACATTACTTCGCATTTTATTTCTTTCCTTTCCCCAATCTTTTTCTTTTTTTTCTTTTCCCCTAACTAACTTTCTGTCAAAATTAACACCCTCTCCTCTCTGTCTACAAAATTAATAATACTTAAAATAATTTATTTCAGACCCTTCTAATTTATTATTTTCATTTGTTATCCATTATTACTTATTTTAATTTTATTGAAAAATCAAATTATTATACTACTTTTAATATGTTTTTGAGTTATTTTCTAATTTATTATTTACTTCAAATTAAAAAAAAAAAAACATTATAAATTGAATTACATGCTTCATTGTACGTGAATACGTGAATACGGAGAATCATGAAAAGAGTTACAGTGTGATTTTGGGCCTACCAATTAATGGTGACTTTGGGTGACAGCCCATCATGGATCCAAATGCCAATGAATTGTTATTTACACCATACGGTTTTACTAATATCTTTTTATCTATAATTTTTTTTTTCCAAAAAATACTTTTCAAAAAGTTATATTTTAAACTCTGAAAATACTTTTCGAAAGTTTAGTTTTATTTATAATACAAAAAATGAAACAGTAATTGTCTTTAAGGGACAGCCTTTGCATTATTTGAGATATGATGTTAGTGATGTTGTAGTCACAAAAGCCTTGAAACTTGGTTGTTCTTACTGTCATTGTAAATTTTTTCTTATTGCCCTATAAAGCAACTTCACCATAAAAGATACAGTTAGTAGAGAAAATAAAAGACGAAAGAGAATGAAAAAATAAGAAAGAAAATGGCTTTCTTTTGTGATAACTAGATTTATATATAATGATAGATATGAAATGGGTGGTTGGAACACAATATAACAAGGTCATTATTTGTATTCCTACATACAGCTTCGTTAAAGATTTTTTAATCCTTTTTTTTTAATTTCTTTTGAAAAATGAAGAAAGTGAAAATTCAACTAATACACAACAATTTGAAGACAACTTTGTTTGTCCCAGGTTTTCCTTAAAAGAATTGGTTTCCGATTTTCTTTCTTGAATTTAAAAAAAAATAGCATTCAAACTTTTCAAATATATTAAAAATTTAAAATTACAAAAGTTGATTTTAAAATATATTTTTATGAATACCCGTTTCATACATTTTTTTTTCTACATTCTGGATCTAGAAATATTTTCCAGAATAATAATTTGAAATATAAAAAAAATGGAATGAGGGTTTCGATTCAAAAATATATTCTTGAATCTTCGTTTCAGAATGTATTTTTCATACCTTTCGAATTGAGTGTTCCATAATATACTCCTTATTTCGGAAATATTTTATGAAATATTCAATTTATAAAATATTAGAAAAGAGGAAGTTTAGGGATTTTAGTATAATTTTAATGAGCCATAGTCTGAGAAATCCTTATTTTATGGGATGCAGAAAAAAAAATGGGGTGCAGCAAGAAACACCCGTAACACTATACACTATACAAGGACTAAATTACTACAATTGGGCTTGTACTCGTGAAAAGGGTTTTCCTTCCTGCACCTCAAAAATTTCTTCTACATCTTCAAACTTTCTTTAAATTTTCAAAAAACTTTTGACCATTTAAGAAAACTCGCAGACACCACACCCCCAAAATTATGTTAACTTTCGGAAGTCAACATATATGATTTCCGGAAGTGAAAATATATCATCAGAAATCGATTTCCAGAAGTCAAAATGTATCACCGGAAGTCAACTTCCGGAAGTCAAAAATTATCACCGGAAGTCAACTTCCGGTAGTCAAAAAATATTTCCGAAAGTCAAAAAATATTCCCGGAAGTCGACTTTCGGAAGTCAAAAAATATTCTCCGACTTCCGTAACTCAAAAAACAAATTTTATTTGGAATATTTTTAATTCTTTTTAAAATTTATATTTTTTATTCTGCTTCATTTAATGTTATTTAATATTTAAATTCATTTTAAAATAATAAAACTTTAAATTAAAAAAAAAATAAAAAAGAAAATATATATACAAATATATATATATATATATAGTCGTGTTTTTAAATTTTAAATTTCATTATTTATATATGTTATTTTAAATATATTTTTTTTAATTCTTTTTTACTTTTATTAAATTTTTAATAAATTATATAAAAATAAATTTAAATTTAAAAATATAAAAAAAAATATAATTGAAAAAATTTTAAAAATTTGATTAAAATTAAATATTTAAATTTTAAACAAAATTAAAAAATTCAAATAAAATATAAAATACTATGCATATGAAATATATAATTAAAATAATTACAATAATATCAATAAAATAAATAAAATTAAAAAATAATTTAAATTAAAATAACAAAACTTTAACTAAAAACAAATATATATATATATATATATATATATATATTCATTTTTTTTAACTTTAAAGTTTTATTATTTTAATTTAAATTATTTTTAAATTTTTTATTTAGTATTTTTATATTTTATTTTATTTTACTTTTTAAAGTATTTTTTAAAATTTATAGTTTTTATAATTTTTAATACGTGTTTTAAAAAATAAAATAAAATAAAAGTTAGAAAATATAAATTTTAAAAAGAATTGAAAATATTTAAAATTGACTTAATTTTTTTATCTCCGGAAGTTGAATTTTAGTAATGTTTTTTTGACTTTCGGAAGTCGACTTCCAGTGATATATTTTGACTTTCGAAAGTTGACTTTCGGTGATATATTTTGACTTTCGAAAATCCACATCTAAAAATATTTTTGGAATTGTGATATCCGTGAGTTTCCTTAAATGGTCAAGTGATATTTTGAGAATTTAAAGAAATTTTAGAGGTGCTAAAGAACTCGGAGGTGTAGGAAGAAAGACCAAGTGAAAATAGTACAAAACCCAAAAATATGCATTGGTTGGCTCAGTTCCCAACCTCACTTACCAAAACGTCTCTCATGTTTTCTTTTTAAGATTGTGATATTAACACCACGTTTTTGCTTTTCACTATGACTCACTGTATTTTCTAAAAAAATTCTATATTATATTTTCTGTTTTAGGATGATAAAAAAATTTCATATTTACAGATATTTGCGAAAAAACTTTGCATTGAAGGTTAAATGTATATTTCTTATGGATATTTGTGAATAGTTTATATGTGTAATTATTTACTTATTGAGAGAGCATACGAGTACCTATACTTTACTTCAGCAGATAAAATCAAATAAAAAATAATATTCACTTAAGCGTAATGGATACGGTATAATTTAATATTTGTTTATAAATAAATTGAGTGAAATATTTGTACTCGTAATTAAATATTAATTTATATTTTATTATATTAAATTAGGTCAAATAAAAAAACGAGGTAATTATATATATAGCTAAGCTTATCTTATTAGTAACAAATAAAAAAAAACGAGGAATAAAATTTATGAAGAATTTAATTAGTTTGATGGATTAAAATATAATTTAAATAACTAAACTGTACAATTACAATTTTATCTTTTTGTTTAAATAATAATTTAAAATAAAATATTATTTCTATAAATTATTTTTAAATGAGATGTGAGTCATTATAATAACTATTTTCATGAATAAAATTTGTTTATTAGTATAATTAATATCAATATAATAGTAATTATTACTATTATTATTATTAATCTTAATTAGGAATTATTTTTAAATTAAAAGTTAGTTATTTCTTTGCATGAACAAAGATTTAGCGCGTGTGAAAGCAAGTTTTACCGTTTTTCTGAATCTCGCATATCAAATTAATATTTCTTTTGAAGTAAAATAAAGAGTGGAAGTGAAACGTATAATGCAAAACACATCCATATATGTATACAAATCACGGAAAAAATGCAAGGGATAATTGATTTTCAAACCACTAAAAAACGTCAATAATTGATGACAATGGATTCTCTATTAGTAGAAATAGACTAGAATCGCTTCTGTGTCAACACATAAGACCAAAAATTATTCCATAACCTTTGAGAATTTTTTTTTTTTTCAAAAACAAAATGTCAAAATCAATTCTATGTATGTAGGAATAATTGCACATGTCACAGTGAAAAAACAAAATTATTTGTCGGAATTACACAGTGCTAAGTTGATTTTCTCTACAAAATTGAGTAAGTGATGTGTATGTTATATTATTTGTCATTTTGTTTAATTATATTCACATGTTAATAATGTAATGTTTTGTGGCTAATAAAAAATATATTAAAATGACAAACTATTTTTATTGCTTTAATTAAAAATATATTAAATCACAATTTATATTTAAATATTTCAAAATGTAAGGTTATGTTGTTAATAAAGATTATATTATGATTGAGGTATTTCTTTCTCACTTCCGTATTTTCTTTCTATATTACCATAACTTTTGTAAAATTACTTAATCATCTTTTTAAAAAAAAAAAATTGTTTGTTAAAGTTTATCGAACAAAACGCTATCGTAGTACAAAGTATCATTTTCTGTTTACATGTTAATGGCTTTGACAAAAATAATACGTGACATTGACAACCTAAAATGGGTAACGAATGTAAGCCTTCTTTTTCAGTACTGTAGAGTTTGGGTCTGGCCTTTCGGAGGCCCAAGGCCCTGCCCTACAGAAGGACCCTACCCTACCAGCCTCACCCTCACTTTTCCCACTTGCTTCTGTTTCAGAAAAACAGTTGCTCTCAACTTCTCTAAGAGATCAGAAGGAACTCTGCTAGGGCACACCATCGTTGCGTCTTCACGTTAGCAAAACTCCCTCTTCTTCCAGGTAAGTTGAGCTTTAGAGCTCCTGGTCCGTTCCTCCTCCCCCTCCCTCTGTTTAAGATGCGTGGGTTGAGCTGGGGTTATGTTTCTTGACTTCGTTTTGTCCCTTTTGTCATGTTTCAGTTCATTCCCGGGGCTGTAGTACTCCTTAGTTCAGATCAGCTTGCTTGTAGTGCTCAAACGAAGGTAAGGGAAGCTAGATCCATCTGTTTTAAGTTGTTTTTGGTCGTTCTCATGTTTATATGCATGCATGGTGTGTTTTGTTGAGAGAAATGGAGTTGCATGTGTGTTTGGGTGTGGATCCGAGCTG
>Ga0214543_1004266_pt1 | contig 27271 bp, 16 predicted proteins | sample CNSS2metaG_FD_160094 | JGI IMG/M metagenome (GOLD analysis project Ga0214543, IMG submission 160094) | Root nodule microbial communities from cowpea collected in UCLA plant growth center, Los Angeles, California, USA - CNSS2 | ecosystem: Host-associated > Plants > Roots > Nodule | place: USA... | reverse complement strand
TTTTTTTTAAAGATATATATATATATATATATATATATATATATATATATATGGATATAATTGATTTTATCAACAAATCAAATCTTTGTATTTATATCTTCTTCATATCATATTTATATCTTTCTAATAAAGTAACTTATATAACTAATTTAAAATAAAGTTATTTAACTTATTTTATTAGGTTTTAATTTCATTTTATGTAGTGGTCTTGTAAATTTATAAATATTTTTCAAAGTTCATTCTTGCTTATCTTATTATCAATTTCTCCGTCACCCGTATTAAATATTACTTTTATAGCATAGATACAAGTGTATAAATGTTTGCATGTCCAGATTAGTCATGTGAATTATATGCATAATCATTGTTGTCGATGCTCAAAAATATTGACTCATTAGTTTAAAGAAATATTTTAATGAAAATATAGTAATTGCTAAAATTAATTATATATTACTATTATTGGGAAATATTTTTAAAATTTTAAATAAATTTATTTTTATTTTGTTATAGGTAATTTTGACATTATAAATATTCAAATATTACAAAATAAAAAAAAAAGTTGGTTCCCTAAAGAATAACTTTTCTCTAATAACTTCTATGCTATGGGAGACAAAGAGATGAAAAATAATTGAATAAAAATAAAATAAAAGTTAAAAATATTTAGTTAAAAATGAAAAGAAAAATGAGGAGAGAATATGAAAATAATAAAATTAGCTTCAGGATCTTTTTGCAGGAAAGTCCCTGTGCTGCGTCTCCGCACCAACTTTCTGAACCGTTAGATACATCTCGCGGCTCTCCAGCTACATTCCATTTGCTCACCAGGTTGGGTCAAGTTTTCGGCCACCCACCGGTGACCATAGAATATAATATTTTATTAAATCTAATTAATTTATTTGTTTTCACTGAAAAACTGCATTTACCTATAATATACATTCACTTTTATTATATTTTTAATAAAGTATATTTCTAATTTTTTCTTTATAGTTATTAATGTATTAAAATAATACATTAATATAACAATAAATTAATAAATTATATCATACATTTTATAGCCATTTATTTATTAATGTTCTTAAAAAAATATTATATAGAATTTGTACAGAACAATTTAGAATAGACTGATAATATACTTTTTCTTCGTGGCTAACAACATAGGTGAATTTAATTTTTTTCTTTAATTTCTTTCATTCCATATATTTTAAAATTTTATTATTTTATTTTTATTTTATTTTATTAAAGTCACGGTCAATATATTATTTAAAACTAAAAAGATGTGTAATGGTAATTTAACACCTCTTTGAAGAAAGTAAATGAAATTTTCTCTACGTGTACTAAATATAGGAAATTCTATTAGTATGTCGATAATAAAATCTAAAAATACCATTATAATTTGTCACATTTAACTAAATTTAGTTTAAAGATTATTATTTTAGTTCCTTAAAATTATTTTTTAAAGCTTTTTCTAAGTTAAGGGACTATGTTATAAATTTAAGAGACCAAAATTAGATTAAATCCAAATTCCAAACATTAATGTACTTACAAAATAATTAATAGTTTATTTTATATTAATAGTCATAGTTAATTTTGATGGCTGCACAGGATTTAAGTTTTTAGAATTATGGTAAATTTATTTGTTTTGAGATGGAAATTTATGTTATATTTATTTTATTATATTGTTTACAAAGTTTTTAAAATAATTAAGATCAATGAGTTCATATAACCCAACTCGTATTTAAGTTGCGTTGAGTTAAAAATATATATGAACTTTGGAATATGTCTGAAATGAATCTAATCCATTAAAAATTTTATTTGTTTGTGTTAAAATAATGAGTTTATTATGTTATATAGATAAAAAAAGAATATTAATGTAACTGTTAATTTTTTTTTTCTTGCAAATATGTAACATCATACAAATAATCAAGTGAAAAGCTCAATTTTTTTTCTTGCAAATATGTAACACCGTACAAATAATCAAGTGAAAAGCTCAAGTAAATTTTTCTAAGATATATACGTTTGTTTAACTAATTGAAACTGTTTACCGATGTAAGCAATGAATATAAATACCAATTGATTCGAATATTTGCAGATATGAAATTGAGTTAAAAACATGTTAATATTAAAGTTATAAAGTAATTATGACAAAGTTTCATCGAAGTTAGATTTCATGAACCAAACTCTATGCAACACTCTACACAATATATCTCTAACATACTCAAGAAAATTCACATCATAAGCATACAAACTCTAATTCCTTATAAGCAAGTTCTAAATCTTTATATAAAAATACTAATTCCTTAGCTATTTTAACACAAGATTTGCATTTAGAAAAGATGTCTAGAATGACCTAGAGATTAAGTTTATGTCTAGAACCCAACCTCTTGGTTGTTCTATCTATGTATAGGTTCCAAAACATTTTTCAATGATTAGATAGTACAACAAAATTGACATTTCATCAAGCAAATTAATAGTAAAGATAGAACACAAAAGTAATGAAATAGATTATATTACATAGGAAAAAACTACAAAGAGTTTTACGTACATTACATCCAACCCCAATGAAATGGAAGTTTAGCTACTCCTATACATCTAAAGCTCAAAAGGGAATCAAACTAGTGGAATGGATGGTGGAAGATGAAGCTTCAAAGCCTTAGAAGTGCCTCTGTCCATGTGTTGGCCTCTGCTACATTTCCACAATCAAAAGTTCATCATTTTGTTTAACTTTCGATATTTTAACCACTTGCAAAAAGTATCTTCTTGGTGGTTGAGCATAGATTCTCACTAGACAAGATATATTGCTTTTTGTTTCCTGTCTAACTACTTTATCTCGTTGGGCGAGACAACATTTTCATTCGATGAGTGTCTTGCTTCTCATTGTGTGAGCAATTGAGTGGTTGGTTGAGAGGTTCTGACAAACAACTCTATTCTTTTTCAATCTTTCATTTTCCTACAAAATAATATCACAAAAAGAGAATTATATCCATGTTGAGAAAAAAAATTAAAGTCCTATACTTTTGTATAAAAATAGCACAAAACACATGATATAAAGCCAAATAAATGATTCTAATAAACATGATTAAGAGGTAATTATCACACTTATCATCAATAACTTTGAATATGTAGTGGTTAATGAATTTGGAAAAAGAGTTTCCTTAGCAAGTCATTATATCTTCATTCGCTTCTTTATCAAAAGTGATAAGACAACAATTCTTTCATCATTTTCCTTATCTTTTCTTTCTTTATTTCTCTTTTCATACTTGTTTCAAAATTTTATTACTTGCATTCCCAAAACTAAAAGAACCTTAAGTTGGTAGGAAAAAAAATTCTAACTTAAGTTGCTAAAGTGTTTTGTTTTGAGTTTAGAAACTTCAAAATTATTGAGGAATGAGTAATATCATGCTTTTGGAAACAATTAGGGACATGGGTGTTTTATTATTTATATTGTGTAATAAGTATTAAGTTGAATTTGATTAGAATGGTCAAAAGTAAAATTTAGATGTTTATTTGACACAAGTTATACAAGATGAAAATTTATTATTTGCTTATAGTGTGTAGATAATTTTGACAATTATAATTATAATTTAATAAATTTATCGATATAATTTTTAAAATTATATATTTACTGAAAATTGAGTTTTATAATGACATTTTTTTGGATTGATGAAAGTGACAGTACTTAAGTGGTGATTAGTTTAGATGAAGTTCAGTATATATTGAAAGGTAAAATCATCAAGTAATAAATAAAATATTTTTTTTGTTATAGATATCAGTTATGTACATTTATAAAGGAATACTTTTAATATTTTCATAATTTATTATATATACATATATATTATATTCATACATATTAATATTTTTTTTTTATTTAACCCTTGTGACTTTTATCTTAAAGTTCACTTTTCTATTTCATATGAGCTCATTTGTAAATTATTACTACATATATTGTTACTTAGAAACTTACATTTATATACATACTTGATCTGGATTTTAGTTCTCATCGACCAACTTTAATTCGGAAATATAAGTTTTGTTTTTAATTTTTTGAGACCATGATAATATCCTTCAAATCTTATAGATATTATCTTCTGTTCTTATTTGACTTCTTCTGCAGCATAGTCAAACAACAATGTTACCTTAATAATATAACCAGACTAACCATTGTGCTTAACACTTATATATGTTACTACTTAGATGTTTGTTTCTTTATTAGATGTGAATTTAAATACAATATAAATGTTTCATAGAAAAATTTAATTAATTGATTTTTTTATATTAAAAAAATCCTTATCTTATTGAAAAAAAATTACAATAGTTACCTCTAAAAAGCCATTCAAAATGTAAGGATTATAAACTTAAAACAAATAGACAACATTGATTTAATCTACTCTTTCCTAATATTTCAGCTTCAATCCTACTGGCAATAGTACCAAGTTCAAGGTTTGGTATGTAATTAATAACTATAAATTATTATAAAAAAGGAGAAAACAAAATCCAAAAGTCCAAGGTTTGGCATGTAATTAATAACTGTAAATTATTATTAAATAGGAGAGAAAAATGCTTACATTTTGCAATATTTTATTGTAATAAGACAAAACCATATGGAGAAGTAGTTTTGCAGCAAAGAAGAAAACCAGCAACGAAAAATAAAGGTCAACTGAATTTGAAAAGCATTACCATCACAAGACAGATTGAGAAGAAAAACGGAGTGTTAACCTAAATCACTGTGGGGGTCTGTATTGAAGAAATCAGAAAAGCATCAAATGAAACTAAAACTAGTTTATAACTATTTTCCTTTATTTGTAGTCGAGAGAATTAAGCGATGTGGGATATTTCAGCGCAGTGAAAGGAATAGATGTAACTGGCATAATAAGTTTATTACACATCCATACGATATGTCAAAGGAATTTACAACTAACAAACCCAAATCCAAACCAGGAAATTGAAACAGAGAACAAAAAAGATGAAGCAGAAGCACTGATTTACAAGTTGGAGAAAATCAGAAAGAAGGAAGATGATGGTGATGAGTGATACATCACCTACGTCTTTTAGCTTTAGTGGATTTTGCAGGACCTGGTTTCCGAAACACAGAACAAAAGCCACAGGTTGCTACCTTGGGAGAAGGTGGGTCCATGGATGCCGGTGCAACGTTGACCGTCCGATAAGGGCGTGCTCCGTCTGATCTGCTCCGCTCCAACCTGACACTAGATTCAACACCCTGAACCTCCCTTTGACCTTGTTGGTTCTGATTATTACTAGCCTTAGCTTCCTGGTTCGGATTCTGGTTCTCAAGGCCTGCGATGAACTTGTCATCCCACACCAACCCTGAAGATCCTTGTCTTCTAAATGATGTTACTGACCTCTGAAACTCAGTCATCTCTCTCTCTCTGTGTGTCTGATGTGGTTCAATTTGAAGAAATTTTGAGGTATATGATGATGTTTGACCTTTGATTGGGGAAAATGACAGATATAAGAATATATATTGTGAAGAAGAAAAGCAGTGGAGAATCTAATCTCTGGGTTTGTTACCTCTGATTGTTAAAGTTTTGGACAATCTTCACACTAATTACATCCTACTTTTTTTGACTCGAAATGGAGTAACATATGCAGCAGGTGTTCAGAATTTGTGTCATCAAGCTACATATGTAGTAGGAAAAATTATTGTATGAGGAGGTGCCATTTGGTGGACTTGGTCAATTTTCACAGATGTAATATTGCGTTTCATGATTTCAGATCATTCATTAATTTATTTATAGTGAGTAGGGACAAGGGTTGTGTCTGTTAATAAGATCGTTGAACCATTTGAGTTGGGCCTTCACAGTTTCCACAGATTTCTTTGTTCAACCTATGTTGACCCAACTTAATGAATCTTTACTATCCACGTTTGGAAGAATGATGTTATTTTTATTTTTTATTACGTTATTTATTATAGTTTGTATTTTTGTTCTCTTTTGAATATTTTCATTTATTGTAGAAAGTATTGTGAGCATATTTTTTATAATACTTTGAATGGGGTTTGAAAGTAAATTGGTTGTCAATTATTTGTGATACTACTTATCTGTATCGATTAAATGAAGAGTGCCAAAAGAGTCAAAGGGTCATCAGCATCTTGATTGAGTTATTGGGTTTGCTTTTACAGCCCCGTCAGAATTTTCAGGGTTCCATAATATTTTACTTCTTGTGTAAACCAAATCCAACCATTCAAATCACCCTGTCTCACAATTCATTTTTCTACATATATATTTCTAAAAGAGTAATAATGAAATAGTTAATATTTTAGTATTTTTTAAAGAATGCATATTATGTCGATTTTTTTATTTGTGTAAATGAAATATCAAATCATTTTAAAAATAGAACCATTTTAGACTAATGTAAAATTATACATATAACCTATTTGAAAAAATAATTTAACAGTGAATTTCAAAAAATATATTATTCGATCGAAATATATTAAATATCATGATATTTCATAAATTAGATCAACATAATTTAATCAATCCAAATTGTGTAAAATAGTTTAATTAAATAATTATAGACGCGGATACGAGACAAGTAATATATAAGATATATCCATTCATCCTAAATTTTAAGTAAATCCATGACCAAAGTTTCATAATCTATATGGATGGACATAGTATAGAAAGAAACACCCTATCGTGTGTTTCAATACTATGTTTTTAGAGATTAAAAAGAAAGAAATAAGGGTTAGGTTATAGCACTTGAAACTATTAAAAAATGAATTCTGACAGCATTAGAAACAATGAGCTCAATTAAAATAAAATTACATGATGAAAGTCCCCAGTAAAACAAATAGTCCGAATATCTGTTAATAGTTCGGAAACCCAAGGAATAATTGATCCGTTGTTTTTATTTTACTTTTTTTTATCTAATTATGGACCTCCTACAGCATTGAACCACCCTGGTTATTATGTGGTGAGAAAAATGTTTCATTTCTGGGCAAGATTAATATAATAAATAATTAGATTGTTTCAGTTGAAGCTGAAAAAAAGCAGCAACACGCTTACTAATCAACAATCAATATTACAAATGTGTTAAAAAGGTTTCTTTTCTTACCCGAGCAACAGTAATTGTCAAAATCCTGAATTTTGGACAATTATCATCATATAGTAAAAACACTGTCCAAGCAAGTCATGAATCTAAGCAGCAGGTGTGTACATGAAAAAAGGTAAGCTAAAATCACACGTAAAATTAATGTAAAAGTAATATGCTCTCTAGATTAAGATGTCCTGTCCAAATCAACATATTGAACTAACTACAGAATATAACAGTTCTAGTCAAACACTGGTTATCTAATATCTATCTTATCCGCCTCAGGCCTCAAAAAAACCTTCCACTCACTCGAACGAAAATCTATCACCATCTACCAATGGCAAAAACAGGGTCATTGTACCTAGCACGGTAAAGGATGCTAAGAAAACACGGCCATCAGCCAACTTTATCCTTTATCGTAGGTAAACATATTAGTATCATCAATCATCAGTCATTTTAATCTCATAATTCAATTGTTGCATGTCTTGCAGCCACGTCTCACTAATCCATGGTCCTTTTGTCCTTCAGAATTTCACTCAGAGGTTTGGGATCCTGGAAATCAGTTGATGTACGTTGCCAATGTAAACCTTCTTCAGCCTTCTTCTTCTCTTCTCTAATTTCTGCAAGAGTCTTAGGTCCTGAAAATGCAGTAGATTCCTCAACAAATCCCCTTTGTTTAAAAACTGGTTTCCTGGATATTTTAGATGACAGAAATGGTCGTTTAGCTGGCTTTTCTCTATAATGCTTCCTTGGTTTGGGTTGCTGGGAACGCCTGAATAACCTGTGCTTGTTAGCGATTGAAAGAGTTTCAACCTCTCCAATCGAATCTATAGCACTATATCCCAGTTGTGATGTCAATCTTCTACTTGGCCGCTGCTCAATGTCAGGCCTCTGATGCCTTTCCTGGTTTCGAATCATCAAAGAAGACGATTCTTGTCTTCTTAAGAAACCTGCAATGGGAGGTCCATTATTTTCTCTACGTCTCCTCAGATGGTCACGTAGATCTAAATTATTGTCATAGGCAGCCATCTCAGCTGACATCCGTATCCTTTTCCTGGAGAATATAGAATCTAAGAATATATCTCTGGAATAAGTACGAACTGTTCTGCCATTACCATGAGCAAGGTCACTGTCAAAACATCTGTAACCATCATATGTTTCTTGTGGATACAGAATATCAGCTTCCTGGCACATAGTATCATACTCAACTGGATCCTTAAATTCATACCCCAAATACTGTTCATTCAGCTCTTGCTCACTCCTATCAAGCACTGGTAAATATTCAGAATCTTCCTCGTAACCCATGTTCTCCAGTTCATCGTGAACAAGAACGTCAAATCCAGGGGAATGAGGGGATGATTCCCACCGCTCCTCAGGCTCAATTTGACTATTTACTCGCTCCTCCGAACTCTGCTCAGTGCGTAAATGAGATACATTATGAACAAAGCCATCATCTGGAAACGGAGAGTCTGACCTACTCACTGCAGCTTCTTTATATTCAGAAGCAGATATCACTAGGGGATCGCCTTGCTGCTTAACATTTTTGGTTAACTGTAACTGTTCCTTGGGCTGACGCTTAAAATCAGACAAATGCTTTGGAGCAGTTAAAGATTGGTGAGTTGGTACTGACACTACACCAGTTCCATTTCCTGATGATGTTTTATTTTCTAGATTGAGTGCATCGGTGCTTCCATTATCATTCTTCACAGGTTTTACAGTAAAAATGCTATCATCAGACCCATGCAAAAAAGAGCATTTGTCACCTTTGTTGCAGAATCCATTGAAGAAAAAATAACACGGAACCATTGTCTTGTTTGCAGGCAATGAATTCTGTGCAGGTTCAGATGGCGCTGGCACTCCAGTGTGCCCATCCAGAGGCTGAGAAAAAGGATAAAAATCAATCAGACAGTCATAGGAGGTTAAAACTGGCCTGAGAGATAGAGATTAGTGTTAAACAAGAAAAAATATAACAAAGTGGATATCAAATACATGGGGAGGGGGTGCGTGAAAGAGATAACAGTAACCAAATGGATATCGAATACATGTTTTTTTTTTTTAAATATTGCACGAGAGTGACATGTACCAGTGTGCTAAGGGTTTAGAAAAAACAGCAACAGAGACAAGCAGACTTCTATTCAACCACACACGTGCAAATACTGTCCATAATATCAGTGTTTCACTTAAGCAATAAATTGAAGAGCAAATGAGAAGTGAAAAATGCGGGCGAGCCTTCAATTCATGACATAAAATAAATAATGATTAAAAAAACTCACAGGGTGTCTAAAAGCACACGTTGGATTCAGGCATTGGCCAGATACCCAGTACCAGCAATCCCTAGGGTTAAGCCTCGCAATCTCATTGTGCCGATACTCACATTCAGCCCCCTGGGAAACAAAGAGCAAAATGCATAAAATCTAAAGATAATGAAACATCAGAAATTACCAAAAGTAAAGTCACGTAGACTCCAGAACACCAAGCATTGTATAATCGAAGCACTGGAAAACCGAAAACAGAACATAATCGAAAAGGGTAAAATAAAACTAGGTTTCCCACAATCGAAGAAGATAAGAAACGGCATACGAAACGAGGACATAGAATTGCATTGCAAACAAGTGAAAGCGAGAAGAAAGAGAGAACCTTTTTGCAAGTGAGGGGAGAGGCCAAAAAATAAACGCAATCAGTGTTGCGTTTGAGCGAATCTTCGTCCATATTGGGAGAGTGAAAAGGGGTATTTGGAAGAGAAGAAGAAGAAGAAGGAAATCACCACGTTCCAATTTCGCTCTCACATTACCGTTCAATGTTAATCAGTGGTGAATGGCATTAGCAACCCCAAAGAAACAACCATTCTGATTATTTCACTATTTCACTGTTTGTGGACAAAGACAAACAAACCACCAATATGGTTTAGTTGGACTTCCAACCTTTGGGCTCAAATTCGGCCCATCTATCTACCCATAATTAAACTTTAGAGGATTTCTTTCGACACCTCCAAACCTTCTTCTTCACTCCCAAACATATTTTAAATTCTAAAAATACCTTTTAATCATTTGATAGAGTAAGGGGATCTCAACCTTCCAATATCGACTTTCAATAAAATACATTATTGGATGTTGACATTCGATGAAGATGGTAGACTTCTGAATGTCAAAAAAAAAATATATATATATATATATATATATATTTATATTATTGGATATTGATTTTTGGTATATATATATATATATTAAGTCTATTTTTGATATATATAATTTTTTGACATTCAAAAATCTAAATTCTTTATTGGATGTCGACATTTGAAAGCATCTTTTATTAGAAGTCAATATCGAAAAGCATATCGAAGGGATTCGTTTTGTGTTACCATAATTAAATGGTTAAAAAATATTTTTGAAATTTGAAATTTGGTTGGAGATGCCGAAAAAATCTTGGAGGTGCAAGAAAAATCTCGTGACCGTTATCTATTTTGTTACAGTTATCTATTTTGTTACAGGTTAAGCATTAACTTGGAAAATCTTAACTTGAAAAATAATTATTGTAGACAAATTTGTTATGAATTTTAAATATTTTTATATTAAAAATATATTATGATATATATATATATATATATATATATATATATATATATATATTTGATCTTTGAATATAAGTAAAATAAAATTACTTCATAAATAATAAATATGAATGCAAATAAAAAAAATATTTTTGAAAAAATATTTAAATAAGTTGGGTAAAAAAACATAAATTTAACTAAAAATAATATTGTAAAAAATTAACTTCATAAATTTAAATTTTAAGTAATTATTTAATTGCTAAAAGTTTACTTATAATAAACCGTTATCATAAGTTTTTACTAAATAGTTACTTATACTAAGCATAAAAGAATTAATGTCATTCGATTTAAATTTAATATAAATTTAAATAAAATTAAACAAATATTATTTTTGCTTTAATTGATTTTATTATTTTTATTACATTAGAATTATAAACATTTTAAAAGATTATTAAACATTTAATCATAAAAATCATCAAATAAATTATACTATGATATAATTTAAGTTTAATTATGTCTTTGGTCCACATTTTAGAAGCAAAATCTCAAAATGGTACCCAAATTTTTAAAAGTCTCAAAATAGTTTTCTTTTTTGTTGAAACGTCTCACGTTTGCCTTTTCCGTTAAGTCAAAGTTGACGCCGTTAGAGGAGTGTCACGTGTCAATTCCTCGTTTTTTTCAATTTTTTTATTAATTTTTTTTTTTGAATTTTTTTTATTTTTAATTTTTTTTTTCAATTTCTTTAAAAAAATCAAAAAATTGCCACGTGTTAAGCTGTCATCGTGCCACGTGGCAATGACAGAGTGATGTGACAGTGACACGTGTCAGTATTATGCCACATGTCATTTTCTTAGTCTCAATTTGTTCCCTTTATTTTAATTTGTCTTAATTTAGTCCCAATTTTTGTAAAAATTAGCAATTTTGTCCCTCTCCAAATTGAAATCAAATTTAATTTCTATATAAATGTACACAAATATTTTCATCAAAATTGATATTTAAAGTAAATATTTTTAACCAAATTAAGTTCATTTAATTGATATTTTACATTGAACTTTATTTAAAATGGTTTAAAAGTTGTTAATAGAAAATAATGTTAATAGAAAAAAATTCATAAATTAACTCGTTCATGTTACAATAAAACACATATAAATTTAAAATTTGAAAACAATTTTAAGTAAAGTTGAATATGAAATATAAGTTTAAATAAACTTAGCTATGTTAAAAATATATAATAAAAATATCAAATTTAATAAAAATATTTGTATAACATTTATATAAAATTAAATTTTGTTTCAATTTGAAGAGGGACAAAATTGCTCATTTTTACAAAAATTAGGACTAAATTGAGACAAATTAAAATAAAGGGACCAAATTGAGACTAAGAAAATGACACTTGGCATAATACTGACACGTGTCACTGTCACTGCCACGTGGCACGATGACATCTTGACACGTGGCAATTTTTTTGATTTTTTTTAAAAAAATCAAAAAAAAATTCAAAAAAAAAATCAAAATAAAAAAATTCAAAAAAAAATTCAAAAAATCGAGGAACTGACACGTGACACTCCCTCTAACGGCGTCAACCTTGACTTAACAGAAAGGACAAACGTGAGACGTTTCAACAAAAAAGATGACTATTTTGAGACTTGTAAAAATTTGGGTACCATTTTGAGATTTTGACTCCAAAATGGGGACCAATGGCATAATTAAACCTATAATTTATACCTATATATATAAAAAATACACCTCTTTTGTATGTACACTCTTACTTTTCCTATTTTATTCTTTATAATATAATATTTTAACTTATTTGTCAAGGGTAACTGTATGTATGGAACTATTCACATCACAGCTTCAATTTTATTCTTTCTTTAATCCATTTACCCAACCAACTTTCATTTTTTAAATTTAAAATAAAATTTTTACTAAAATTTATTTATATTTTATTTAGTTTTTTTTTTTACTTTATAATTTGGATTAAAATTTTTACTAAAAACTATTTATATTTTATTTGGTAATATTTTGTTGTTTGTTGTATTTTCAAATTTGGATTAAATTTCTTTCTAAAAGTTATTTATATTTTATTTAATAATATGTTTGTGACTCACATTTTTTTTTATCTTTATAATTTAGTTACTTTTACTTATTTAACCTACATTTTCTATTTTATGTATCGATAATTTTGTAACTATTTTTTTTTAAATGTTTTTCTAATAATTTCATTAATTATGTATTATTTTTAAATATTTTTAGCATCTCATTTTACCATTTATAAATCAAATTAATGGAATTTAAAAAATTACAATAGCTGAATATTAAAAAATTGTGTAGACACATATACGGATATAAAAATTGTGTATTATATAATTATATAAAGATATTTCTTTGTTTAGTATCTACATTTTTTGCTTATTATTTTACCCCTTAAATAATATTTTATTTTAAATTAAATTAATTATTTTGCTATTTTATTGTTTAATTAGCACATTTTTTAAAATTAACTGTTTTTTTCTTCCAATTTTATTTTTTTAATTTAACTATTTTGTTAAACTAAAAGATTTTTACAAAAATAAATAAAATTCACCTACAATAATGATATAAAATTTATTTTTATAATAATAATAATAATAAATTTTATTATTTTTATTATCATAGAAAAATAAACACACAGAGCATTTGTTTTCGCTGACTATACATAAAATTACAAAAGGATATCAAATAAATGCAAAAAAAAAAAAATTAAATAAATATAGAAAAATAATAATTATAACAACAATAATATTAATAGATAAACGAAGGTTTAAACCCTAGTTTAGATAAGAAAATTTATCTTAGATAAGGAAAGAGTGGAAAAAAATTAAATGATGTATATGAATACCGTGTTCATTTGTGTGGATGTATTATTAATAGAGAATAACAATCGAGCGCTTTATCTAATAAGATTTGTGAGTGAATGTTGGTAATTTATCAAGTTAATCTTGCATCCCATCTTGCTTCATTCGATTCCATCTCCCATATATCTGTGTATTATGAGGGATGTGTTGGAGGTCAGGTGCATGGTGAAGAACCCACCGTCCAAGGTGGGCTATGTGGCCCAACATGGAGAGAAAATGGATTAGGCGTCACCAAAAATGGTGCATGAATAGAGGCTATACACGCATAAATGAAATCAGTTCCAGGAGTTTTGAAATCGGATCTAAAAAATGTACACATGTTCGGAATCAATTCTATTTTTTTCTTTTTTGTAACCTATTCCACTTTCTAAAAAATGTTATAACAAATATTTAATTTTTAGAACTTTAACATCGAAAATAAAAAATATTAAAATTTTTATACCGAAAATATTATAATTTTTATTTATTTCAATTAATAATTATTTTTAATAATTTTATTTATCATAAAAAAAATTCAGAAATAATTACAACTCATCTAAATATCATTTTATATTACTTTTAATCCCAAAAATAATTTGATAATCTTATTTTTTTCATCTAATTAAATTTTATTTTTAATTAGTCAAAATTTTCACAAACTAATATAAAGTTTATCCTTATATCCACCCAAATCAACCATCTACCTCTCGTTCAAATCATTCATTCAAACAGAATACACCATAACAGCTAAAAAAATGATATCTTTCTAGAAATTTGTAGTCTATTATAACTATCTTACAAATATATTTTAATTTTATTTTTAAATAATTATTATCTAGTAATTTAATTGTATAGAAAACAAATTTAAAATTAAAGAGTATTTAGAAAGTTAACTAAAAATCTATAATGGATAACACATTTTTTTCATGACTATTTTTATAGACAATTTTTTATAATTTCGTCCAAAATTATTCTTTTAACTCAACTAATTATCACAATAAAATAAATATAAACAATCTAAAATTAGATTATTAAACAACTTATTTATTACTATTTCATATAAAATTTTCAATAATTTAATAGTGTTTTTATTTTAACAATCATTAAAATAATAGATAATGATATTTTGACAATTTTTTCTGACCTATTTTTAATTCATTCCAATCACTCTTCAATTATGTAAGGATGATTGAAGTGGTAAGTTAATAATAGATAGAAAAAAGAGTTAAAATATCACTATCCTAAAATAATATTATTTATTTATTTATTTAAATATGCAATAAAGTATGTTTTCATTTGCACATAATTACAAGTTTATACCAAGCATAATATTCTCTATGATATTGGGAGATTCGATCGAATATTTTAAGATATATTTACTTATCACATATAGATGTTATTGTCATATGTATTTTTTTTTATTTTTAATATAACAAAAAAAATGCATAATAATTATTAAAAAAAAATATAAAATAAATAATTTTTATAATAGGTTAATTTTTATAGCTAATTAATTAAAATTTTAAAAAGTAATTATAAAATTTAAACAGAAAAATTAAATAAATATCTATATTAAATAATTTTGGAGTGTTAACTTATCTAAAATCAAAGTTGATACATCATTACCTTGAAAAGATAAAATTAGAAAGAACAAAAAAATATATAAACTTAATAATTATGAGATGATACAAAAACCAATTTCTTCTATTAATAAGTATAAATTGGTCACATTTGTATATTTATTACATTAAATTTTAATTTTAATAAAATATATAATTTTGTAAAAGAGGTTACAAAGATGTATGTGAAAAATTAAAGTGATAATAATTTCTGTACTAAAGAAATTGTAATTAAAAGGAAATTTTTTCTCCACTAGTATTATTAGTGAAAATATATACCCACTTTTTCATTAATTAAAAATCATTATTATAATCATTACAAAAATAAAATAATTTTAGATTTTGTAGGTAGTTCTTTTATATCTTAATTAGTTATTTTAATTTAAAAAACTTTTAAAAAAATTACTTATAAAGTAATAAATATTTGTATAGAAAGACACTTCAATATTATAGATTATAGATAATTTTTGTTCTTTTATTGTGTGGGCAAGTTTGAATAGTAAAAATGTGTGTATAATAATAGCATAATGGCATTCAGTGTTTACCAATGCAAAGCACGAGTCACATACTCTAGTTATCATAATTATGTAATTTTATAATTATAAAAAATTCTAAAACTGCCTCATACCTGGGTCATAGTTCTTTGAGAAAATGTTGGAATGTAGGGTGGGAGAAGTAAAGTTACCCCCCACAGATGCCCTTTATTGACATCCATGCTAAACAACCGCACGACTAAGTGTCCACAAAATTTTGAAAATACATACAATCAATCATTTTCAGTGCTCTGTAATTCTATATTTATTTCATGTTCGAATTTTCAAGCGCAGCCAACGGTTATTCTTCAGAAAACCATTTCAGTAACGAATTCTGCAGTGACAAGAATGCTAGTATCAGGCGAGAAACATAAATTTCTCAGAATTTGTAAACCATTTGTTCAGTGTATCCAGCCTCTTTCAGGATGCCAGAAACCTGTAGCAAATCAACAATAAAATAAAGAGCATAAGTCCAGGGATCCATAAAATCAGACACATCACACAAAATCATTTCATACCTCCCCTTGTGTCCAGTCCTTGGCCTTTTCTCCAGATATTTGTTTCATCATCCCAGGAGGTCCACACACCTGAAACGCAGGTGATCATAATGGTTCGGAATTAACTAGAGAAACTTTCGAAATAATAATCGTATTGCTAAACATTCACCCTAAGCCATCTATAAACCTTACCGGAGAAAAACTGAAACATGAATATTAGCATAAAATAGTACAAGGCGATAGTTTTGGCATAAGGCTTTCTGACACAGATCAAGACTATTTGCAGATTGCGCTAACCTTCAGAAGTTTAAGTGTCCATTCGTTTTAAAATTGAATAGAATTTGATTATGAACTGTTAAAAAGTAATTGAGATTTGTGACCAGATTAAGATCAGCTACAAATTTTACATTGGAACGAGAGCACGATATGGGAAGTTGATTTCAATATAAAAATAATGGTCTAGTGCAACAATTTGCCATGGAAGGGGCTGTAAATACATTCAAGTTTCAACTACAAAGCATTGACCAGACTATGAATTCAATATTCAAAAGCCATGAGCCGTGTAGCACCTGATCCTAACGGGGACTATTTGTTCCTGGGTCCAAATCCCTATGGTTGCCCCCACTTTAGAGTACTCTCCTCATGACTTCCGGAGGTGGACCTCTCCTTTGTCCACCTCACCCCTTGAAAAAATTATGAATGCAACATTTAATCCAGGGCATATTTCAGCTATCTGACATGAATGACTTTTCTACTAACAGAGGTACTAATTTGGACCGCTGAAAACGATGACCGACACTGCCAGGGATCTTAAGCACACACCAAATGAATATTTTCCTCTCAACATGATTTATTCCATATCCAAAGTGGTATTACCAGAATTTGAACTGTAAATCACTTAATTAAGAAACACAAGTAGCTACCACTAGTGACAACCAATGTAGTAACTCACATGGCTAATTATTGCACTCAGAAGAAAAGAAAAAACATGTTATTATATTCCTAAAGGTTCAAATTAAATTTTTAAGTAGATCATCAGTACGACAACATTAAAAGAATTCTGTCAATGCTGTGTAGGTATTACTTGAAGCAAAACTCACCAGTATTAGAGTATCATCACTAGGAGCAGGTAAGCCTTTCACAACCATATCCTTTGATATGTAACCTGCACCTCCTCTCCAATTTTTTGTTGGATTATCAACAGTGTAGAATATCTGCAAATTTTCTCAGAGAAAAGAGTTTCCAATTAAAATATTTTGTAATTGGCTAATAATGTCATCTTTGCTAAAGATTTTACCTTTAAGTTTGGGTGGCTTGTTGCCAGAATGTCAAGCTTTTGTTTAAGCAGAATGTCATCTGGGGAGACATTAGCATAAAGTAATGATACCTGTACATGTAAAAGGCCAATAGAAGCTGTGATTTTCTTATGCAGTTGTGTTCATCAGAAATAAATAAATTAAAAAGACAAATTAATATCCATAATAAACAAAATGACAGTCCATATATACCGATATGAATTAAGATGCCCAAAAGTTTAAATAAATAAAAAAATAACAGTCCATATAGTGCTATTTGATAACAAAATTAAGAGTAGACAAAAAACTATATATATTCAGGGAATGAAAAGCAGACGCTTACCACCTACCTGAGTTTTGTCGTCAGGATTCTTCAAAATAGCTTCAATTACCTGAAGCATAGGAGTAATTCCCGAGCCTCCAGCAATCTGGGTCAAACAATAAAAAAAGAAAAAGAAGAGAGAGCTCAGGCAAGTATAGCAGGGAAAGCAAATTGAAATATTTATGCAAACATATTTGTACAAACTCAACGTATCACTCATGCCATTATATCTACATGAAATAAAGCGATTAAAAAAAGTTCTGTGTAGGCTTATAATAGGAGTTCTGTGTAGGCATCCAAACAAACTTTTGAGAGGAGTACCTAATATCATGCTTTTCCATTTTGATAGACAAGGTGACAAAATAGGCTTAATTTATATATGTTGAAAAGAACTTTTTATTTAGGAAGTATATACTTTTTAGGAGCCACATTCAGTAAACTCATAGTCCATCATAAGAATAAATTAAAATGATGATACCGAACACCATATCTCAGTATTGTCCATGGCTACAGGTGTGAATATGCTTACCATGCCAATCTGCTTCTTCATATTAGGAGTATATCTGAGTTTTTCAATGGGCCTGAAAATAACAAGGGTTTCTTATATAAATTTTAAATATGGAAAGTATTCTTCTGATCTTAAATTGTTATTACAAATGACATACCCTTTCACTTCAACAACATCACCTGGTTTTAAGCTTGCAAAATGCTGGCTCATCTTCCCTCCAGGATACACCTGAAACAATTTGAAAAGTGAATCACCAAAGTGCTCCTTTAAAATGGTAGGCTAGGGGTCTGTTCGAAAAAACTTCTCTGTAAGCTCCTTATGGGAGAGAAAAATAAGAGGAAATTTTGAAATTAGTTTCTCCATGAGCTCATTTGTGAAAGCTCTCTTGTATAACTATCTTAATTTTTTTTTAACTTCTGCAAAGTTAACTTCAACTTATGGAGAAGTTAATTCCTTTTTTTTTTCATCTTATATCTCTCTCCCACAAGCACTTGTGGAGAATCTCTTCCAAGCATAGACTATCTAAAAGATGAGAAACGTAAGCCTTCATAATGTTGACACACCTTGATAAGCAAGTCAAAATATCCTTTCGAATCTGGATCTGAAATAGGAGTATACCTGAAGATTCAGAAACAAGCGCCCTTTTAAATTAACCTCCATGAAATATCAACAGTAAGCTATAAATTATTAGTATCTCAACAATGATCTTGACAATGAGTGGAAATTTTTTGGGTCTTATTCCTATATTATATGACCTTACCAGAACCACACCACCTCCCTCCACCAAATGCAGACAATAATAACTAATGGGTTCTTTTGAAGCTAGAGAGAGAGAGAGAGAGAGAGAGAGTAGACGTCTGTAGCCTTACTGCCACGTGTAGAGATGCTGTGATAAAACTATATTAAACTTTTTTGAGTTATATTATTTCATATACGTTGTTACACAAATTATGTTTAGAGGAACCAGAAAAACAAACTTTATTCTTTTCATTAATTCTCCTTGAAAGTAACCTTATACTACTTATCCAGATAAACACAAAGATGTCATCGGAAAGTTTTAGAAGTTGAGATCTAAGGAGCTAGCCTCCCAACGAAATCTAGTCCTACACGGGGCTGGGCTAGAGAATCTCATACACTCTAACAAACTAAGAATGCAATTATTTTACTAAATAGTAAATATTGTCAGCAAAAGCATAAGATAAATCCTTCGCTCCGGTACTATGATATATAGTGTATACATGTTGCACTTCTATTATCTAGACTGCATCTTTTAGTAAGAAAAAAAAATTCCTTTGTCATGGTTTCTAAAGGTTAACGGAAACAAAACATAACATGATTAGAATTACATTATTCAAAAGACAAATAGTATTCAAACATATCCAGAGAAAGGTTCTTGTGAGGACAGAAATGCTACTCATTTCAAAGGGACCCAAAAAAAGGTCACACAGGAAGAAGTTGCATGATAAAGAAATAGTGAGAAGGCAAATTAATCTTTTCATTTAATAATGAATGTATAGCTAAACGAATTTCTGAGGTCCAGAAAATAAGTGGAAAAGAATACACAGCATATGAATGCCTTTCATATTCATTTAAAACCAACAAGGTAGGGTGTTAAGACGACAACAAGCCTTCTGAAAAGCTGTACTGAGTAATCACACTAAGGCCATCGTGGCAAACAGAAAAATAAATTTAGAGAAAAAGCATACGAAGCCTACAATTTAATAAACTGATAATAAATAATTGTGAATGTTTTAGACCGAAGATTGGCAGAAGGTTACATGATCAAGAGCCACAATAGAAAATGATCTGGAGATGAAATCATTGTCTGAACAGGAAAACTTACGGGCGTACAACAAATTTTGGTTTTCCTTCAGCATCTTGTCCCAATGGAGCCCTGCAGTTATACAGATGCTTTAAGTTCACATAGTATTGGAACAAAGAAGAAACATATTAACTATTGAAAAATCTAGCAAAACCTTGTAAGGATGCAAGAAGCAATATCCAGACCCAATTTCTGAGTGGGATCAAACGAAAACCTGGCACCAATCACAGGCGAAGAGACACAGTTATACCAATACAATATAAAAGCTGAAAATGCATTTGCACGCATGAAACTAAAATATTAATGAATATGTGCATCAACAATGAAATCATGCCTTGTATGGTTTGGCTTGAATATGTCAAAACAGTTGAATTAAGTTCTTTAAATAGGAGCCTTATCACGTGAGAACTTAGAGCTTAATTGATAAGCAGTCTCGCAACGAAACATGCTCGATAACATAATTAGAGCATAATTCAAGAAGGGCCACAAACCACTTTCATAAACTTAACCAAACCAAGCACTAGCTTGAATGTTAATAAGACCAGATAAGCTTAACTAAGCTCCTAAGAATCTCTTCTAAACACCTGTCTTTTTCTCCAAATTTCCAGCTCCTTGCTTCAGTTGACATACTTATTATGATATGCATTTCAATTCTCTTAACCAGAATATTTTACAAAGTAATAGTTAGACAAGCATTTTCTACAGAAAACTAGGTGTGATAAGAAACAAGGCTTCACTATTGATAGATAGAAACATGTCTTCTACACACAGCCATTCACGATTTGCCATACCTGAATAGCTGAGTATTGTGACTAACCCTGGCAGTGTCCTGCAACTTAAACTCGATCCATTTGTCCGGGTTGAGCGCTGAAAAAGAAAAGTACAGAATCTTGTTTATGACGCATTGGAAGCGAAAGGCAATTCCAAATCAAATGCACACCCACACTCACCAGTATTTCTACTTTCCTCTTGTCCTGTTTGTTGCGAATGAACCTGCAAACAAACAGTCACCGTAACCGCTTTATTATTCCGTTAGTGTTAGTGTTCACGATAAAAGAATCGATCTAAAAATCTAGAATCGTTTTTTTTAGAAAATTGATAATTAGGAATAGGAAAGAACAATTACGAGGTCGGGAGAGGAATGGTAGTAAAGGAAGGAGACTCCGCCGGAAATGGCGGCGATAGCAGCGAAGGGAAGGCGGAGATTGGAGTGAGAGGAGTTGGATTGGGCGGCGAATGGTATCGGAGTGGCTCTCGCAAACCTTCTCAAGAGAGCAGCCATTTGGGTTGTGTTTTAGGAACAGATTCCAGAAGCGCGCAACGCAAGGCAAACCCAGGGATCAAGATTTTCAACCCCTAACTCTCACTTTCACGCCTCCTTCTAGATGCTCTATTTGTTTCTCTTGTGCAAATATTAAACGACCAGTCGTTGCCACTGCTTCATAAACCCTTCTTTTAAGATTTTAAATTCTCCTAAACAAAGACAGCCTAAATTAAGATCACTTTCATCCTTAGTACACGATAATTTGTGAAGGAAATATAATGAGATAAATGTCTTTTTACATTTTTTATACTCTTTAAAAATATAATGCATAGATTATTTACTTAACAGAAACCTAATTGAACTCTTATTGTAAAAACCATTTCATTTTACAATTTTGACATTATGTATCTAATTTTTTAAGTGAACATTGCTTGTATAGTTCGGCAGCTTGCTAGACTAACTCAGTTTTATGTTAGTTTTGTTTTGAAGTTTCTTTATTATGTGCAACACTTCATCTACCAAGTTAATTTTAATGAAATTAGACGAGCTTCTTAAGTTAAAATAATTTTATTTTATATTAAATATTATATCATGGATAATAATTATGGATATTATATTATTAAATATTATATTAGATGTACTAGTTCAGTGAGGGATAGGGATGTCAAAAAAAATCCGTACCTGCGGGTATCCGTGGATAAAACCCGTAACGGGTAGGAAACAAATATTAAAAATGGATATCCGCTACCCGTGGGTATGAATATTTTTGATACCCGCATGTTAATGGGACGGGGACGAGTATCATAGTATTCGTACCCGTGGATACCCGTATCCGATAAACTTTAATTCAAAAAAATACCCTTATATATATATTAGTAAAAAACATTATAAGTCTTCATTCAATAATGTGGTCAGATTCTTACCCAACAACGAAAATTACTTCCAGATACTGTGGAGGGATTGATGTGTCTCTAAGACTGGTTATGGACCAACATGAAAGGTAATGAAATTAACATTTTTACTTAGATATTTTAATTAAGTGATTGTTATAAATTTTTAATGAACTTCTTATGTTTTCAGACTCTTCTAAATTAAAATTGGACAACATGAAACTTTATACAATGTTGCAAGAGGTGAACATTGATGAAGTTAATAATTTTTTTAATATTTTATTCAAAAATAAACTACAATATAAATTGGTAGTAATTTTTGATTTGTTTGTTTTTCATGGAGAAAGGAGACTTGTTGATCCAAGCACTAATTATGGTTAAACATTTATTTTTTAAAATATTTTTGTAAATACCCGCGGGTACATGTGGATACCCGTGGATATGAAAAAAATAGACGGGTACCCAACGGATATGGATACGGGTACGTGACGAATATTTATCCAGCAAATATGATACAGGGAAACTACTACCCGTACTCTACCCGCCCCGTTGACATTCTTAGTGAGAGGAGAAAAACAAATCATCAATTGATTTGGTTGTAGTCATCGTTATACTTTAGCGGATATTATAGCACAACATTATAAAAAAAACAAATAATAATGATTTATTAAATAAAAAGTTAAGAAAAGTAAAAATCAAATAAATAAAGGAAAAAGAAAATCATATTGCGACATGATCAAGAATAATAAATCAACATTAAATTTTACAAAAGTTAATATTAATCATAACATTAAATAAATGATCACATTAATAGTTCTTAATGTAATTTTATTTTATTTAAAGAAAAAAATGTCTATAAATTTATAAAAAATGCTAATCGGGACCAACTAATGCTCTTATAGCAATATTTAAGGTATAACTGATGAATATTTTTGAATCTTATGAAAATTCATAGATAACTATAATATTAAATTAATCATAACCTTAACAATAAAATAATATAAATGTATTCTTATTTTATTTAAAGAAAAAAATACTTACAAATGTTATATATTTATATTTGATAAAAAAAATTAAAAATAATAAAATAACTATATTTGAATATTGTTAAAAATTAAAATATAATTAAACATAAAATAACTTAAATTAACAGAAAATAAGATATTGTTTTTTTAATACAAACACTATTATGTTAATTGTTTTTATATTAAAAAAATAATATTTTATTTTATGTTAGTTTAATATTTTTAATGTTTAATTATATTTTACTTTTTAGCAATATTAAAATATAGTTATTTGATTACTTTTTTTTTTTTGTGCAGTAGTTAAATCATCAATTATAGATGTATAACACTAATGAACATTTCTATCCTCTAAATAAAATAAAAGTGCATTAATAATTGTTAAGGTAAAAATTCATTTAATATTTCAGTCGTAAACTTTTACAAAATTCAATGTTAATAATTATACTTTAAAAAAAATTAAATAATAAAATAATTTTAACGTTGTTATACTATTTCTCTTAATGTTGCTAAAAGAATATAATTAAACATAGTTAACATAGAAAGCAACATACAAAATTAAAAAAATAAGCAATAGAGTATATCAACTATCAAGTAATAAAATATTAAAAATCGAAAGAAATATAAAAATGGGAAAAAAATTATCATCTTATTTATCATTTAAACCAATGAAAATTAATTTGAATGAGTGACAAAAAACAATATAAAGAAAGAGAAATTTTTTTCATAAAAAGTGTAATCTTTTTATCATTAAAGAATTTAGAAAAGGCTAAAAATTTCAAAAGATTTTTTTTTCTTTTGAAAAAATTAAAGACCATTTCAAACATTTTAAGCCTTCACATTTTAAGTTCTCATTGAGAGACGATCTTCAAATGTTAGAGAGATGTTTTTGTTTGTCTACTTGGAAATTGAAAATGTTGATTTAAGAGAGAGTTTCAAATTTTGTCACTCTTTCTCACTAAAGAGACATGCTAAGAAAGTCATCTTATCACATTAAATTTACGTGATTTTTCTTATCATCTAATCCATTAATATATATTATTACAATTATATATATAATTAATATTTATTTTTTAATAATAACAATCATTATTATAATAATTATATTATTATTATTATTAGTGAGACACAAAATTCAAATGTGGTTTTGTAATATGTTATGTGTAAAAGATTTTAAATGAATTAAGTATATAAAATTAAATACATTTAAATATAACTTGAGATTTTTTTTTGTGTTAAATTAAATAACGTATATTATAAATTATTTCAGAGGTTATTGAGAATATTAATAATTATTTAAGGTTATTAATGATAATATCAATAAATTATATTTTTTTAATTTTAAATAACAGTTTTTAATTTTATTTTAATATTACTTTTCCTATTTACATTGAAGGGTAAAATGATAATCATACAATTTAATTTATTAAAAGTAAAAATTTATTAAATTTTACGGAACATATCATACATAAACTTTTCACTAATATCTATTTAATTCATATTATCTTTCTTTAATCCAAATAATCTCATCTTCACCTGTAAATCAACTTAAATCGAACACAAATTCACTCTTCCAAATCTACACCCCAATCCAAATGTAGGATAAGGGATCAATTATATGAATTTATATTATTTTAATTAAAGAAGTTAATTATTTCATATTTCAACATAAGTATTTTAAAACAATAATCATTAATTGTACTTAAAATAAAAAAATCATGAATTATAAAGAGTGTCCTATGAACATCAGTTAAAATTGCCCTTAAAAAAATACCTAAAATCATACATTTTCAATGAAAAAACTTATTTCAAGTAATTAATTCATTTTTAATAAGTCATTTACTTCGAATCCTATATTATTTATACACTTACTTAATTTTTTTTAAACAAATTTGTAATGATTAATTAATTTTATTAATAATTGTCTCTGTAGTCATCATCAAACGACCAATTCAGCTGAAAAATCGCTAAATTGGTTTGGTATCCAGCTTACTAAACGATTAAACAAGGGGTTTTATTTATTTTTTTTACACTTCAATATTTTCTTCCAATAAAAAGAATCCAAATTATTGATATAGCTTAGACATATTTTAGATGTTAAGATTTAAAAATGTAATTTAAATTTTGTAATCGAAATATGAAAATGTATTACGAATTATATAATTTAAAAGTATATTATAAATTATACAATTAAAATATACTTTATATATATATATATATATAATTTAATTACTCAAATAACTTTCCACTTTTGAACATATGTTAATTTGGTTCCTAAATTTGTTAATGTGCGTCAAATTTTCTACTTTTAAACAAATGTAGTGTGTTAAATTAGTGTCTGCTTTTAAACATATGTTAATTTGGTTTCTAAATTCATTAATGTGCGTCAATCATGCAAAAAATACTAACATTCCCATAAATCAAACATTATAATAACACAATTCATATGTTATAAACGAATTTACAAATATACTAGTTATAATCAAATATGGATTTATGCATCGATTTGGACAATAGAAATTATGCACCTATCATGAGATCATAAAAAAATGTCATAACTGACCCTTAAACTACTAGGTCGATCGAGCACTCGACTGCATGGTCGACTAGTCACTTGACTGCATGATTTCAATTCCTCATGACAAAGTAAGTTACTTATGACATGGTAAAATGAGAAGTTCTACCTCTAACTCTCACCACTTAGATTACAACACTATATGTAAGTATGTAAGTCTAGCCAAGTATAATATAGTTTCAACCTAACATGTATCTCTAGTCGATGCATAACATTAAACTAACAAAGATTTATATTTCTTCCTTATAAGACAAAACCCCAAACAATCATACAATTCAAAACTTTTCACATTCCATTTCATTGATACAGTTTCATTATCTTAAAACCATCACACTTCCATAAAACACAATTCATAACTTTTTTTACTAACCTTTCTTAAATATACATTGCTTGATATCATAATATAACATTATAAGACGAATTCACAAATACCATAACAAAATTTCACAAAATCTTCGTACTCTCATGTATTATTTACATTTCAACGTTCAAACAATACTATATTCAAATTAACTTCATTCACTTCCCACAAAATATATATATATATATATATATATATATATATATATATATATATATAATTTTTATTTTTTTTAATGTTGGAAACGGATAAAATATTTACTTTTAGGTTTTTAGTATTAATAAGTTATGATATTAGAAATATACGATGTTATTTAATAAATTGTATTGTTTTATTATTATTAATTTCAACCGTGGACATGTGAGTCTTGAACCGGTGATATTTGGTATAATCTTCAAACATTACTTGTAACTTTGATGTGATATTCTTGAATGTTATAACTTTAATAAGAAACAACCAGGTGTCATTGCTTCAGAGTTGTTCCCAACAATCATGTTCTACTCCAAGCAGTGTCAAATGATGAGTTTGGTTTATGATTATCACCTGATCAATTATTGCTTGTCACATTTTCTAAATTGATTTGCTAGGATCCAATGACCAATTAAATTAGACAAATATTTTAGTTATGATCAATCACTTACCTTTGCACCCTTCTTGAGCCGTGACTATCCTTTGCATATGTTATTTCTTAAAAGTGAGTGGTAGATCCTGTGTTCTAATTCTACAAGTTTCTATCAAATTCTCATAATTATAAATAATAAGAAAACATCTACAAGCTCGATATAAGGTATACTTCCTATCGCTTTATTTCTTAAAGAAAATAAAATTAAAAAATATATTGTATTGTTAAAATAAGGGCGTGATTTGTAACATGTGTATAATTGCTTTTCTTTATCACTTAGATAATTTATTTTAATTCTCTAATTTAAAATATAATTAAAAGTAAATTAGGAATACCAGATATAAAAATCAATTTCTTTATATATTATTATAGATAATTTCTCTTAAATATGTAGTCAATATATATATATATATATATATATATATATATATATATATATATATATATATATATATATATATATATATATTTTTTTTAATT
>Ga0214543_1004265_pt1 | contig 27277 bp, 9 predicted proteins | sample CNSS2metaG_FD_160094 | JGI IMG/M metagenome (GOLD analysis project Ga0214543, IMG submission 160094) | Root nodule microbial communities from cowpea collected in UCLA plant growth center, Los Angeles, California, USA - CNSS2 | ecosystem: Host-associated > Plants > Roots > Nodule | place: USA... | reverse complement strand
AATGGATGACTCAATGGCCGAAATGGGGTGAATGTGGCTTTATATTGTGACAGACCCTATTTCAGACGTCTTGAACACGCAGTTGCTTGATGATAAGGTAGGTTGAACGAGTGAAAGGAAATATAATGTGAGTAAGAAAGGGTAAGTTACATTCTGTGTATAAAGAAGAAACTAAAATAGTTGAACAAACTTGATCAAGTTACTGCATCTTTTCTTGTAAGAGAGAAACAAAGGGAATAGTAAGTCAACTACGGATAATAATATTTTTATTTTCTATTTTTTATTTATTTTTAATCTATCATTTTGATTACTTTTTAATTATTTATTCTAATTACTTACAATGATTTAATGATTTGATATAATGTGATGATTTAAATGTAATTAAAATGTTTTAATAGTTGAACAAACTTGATCAAGTTAGTGCATCTTTTCTTGTAAGAGAGAAACAAAGTGAATAATAAATCAACTACGGATAATAATATTTTATTTTTTTTATTTTTTATTTATTTTTAATCTATCATTTTGATTACTTTTTAATTATTTATTTTAATTACTTACGATGATTTAATGATTGGATATAATGTGATGATTTAAATCTAATTAAAATGTTTTAAAATATCGTTATCTTTGTTGTAGAATAATTTGTTATTTTTAAATAATCACTTTTTATTTTTCTCCAAAATTAATGTTGTTAAGAAAACTCATTTAATTTTAGGAAAATGATATGTTAATAATTATTTTTTAACAATTTATCTCACAACCTGACATGACAGTATTTTTTTATTTTTGAAATTTTTTGTTCACATTTTCACGTTGGATGCTTGAGTGCAAGAGAGAAAGAAAGGTTTGCTGGAATTACAAAAGTGAGAGAAGCAAGGACAGAGAGGGGAGTGGAAGTGGTGAGAGAAGTGGATAGCAGTTTGTGGTTTCTCCATCCTTAGGTTTGGTTTTCTCTCTTTTCCCCAAGTTTTTTCTTCCTCCATCTCCACAGTCTATTGTTCGTCACCCCTGTAATTTTCTCCTTCCTCCATGGCCGTAGTTTTCTTCTTCCTTCATTTTGCAAGTTTCTTGTTCGTTCGTTTTGGAAGATATTTTCGAACTAGGTTCGTCATTTCCCTTTTGGTGAAGCAGAAAAACTTTTGGGTTTACTCACTACAAAAATTTTTTGTATTCGTTGATGTTTGTGGAAATGAGGCATTTTTATTTTTGTTTTTGGTTAATATATGATAAAGTTTGGATTTTTTTTTTTTTAAAACAGTGTTGTTCAAGATCGGATTGGTGAAGTAGGATTGGTGTTTCTCGTTCTACTGTGGTCTACGTTGGTGAAGAGGCACGAACCAAACATGTTAAATTCTCAAAATTTAAGTGCTACTACCTTTATGTGGGTGAGGGAAAACAATGTAATGCAGAAAAGTACAGGTTCACACTTACAATAACACAACTTTGCACTTAAACTGGAAGTTTTTCATATCCAATAAATTATAAACAATCTCCAAAATTTATAAACATTATTCCTTATCAATTGGTGTGAGTTAACTTTATTAATGAAGTGTATAATTTACTCACGCTACCAGACGAGATACTTATCATCCAAGCCAACAAGTGGAAACATTTTGTTCAAATCATATAACGCAGGTTAGCAGAAGGGGACTCTTGGGTTGGCACTTAAATTCTGGATCACTTGTCACACCACCACCTATTGAAATGGGTTCATGTTATACCAACCCACCTCATCCACGAACCAAACATGTTAAATTCTCAAAACATAAGGGCCACTACTTTTATGTGGGTGAGCGAAAACAATGTAATGCAGAAAAATTCAGTTTCGCACTTACAGTAACACAGGTTTGCACATAAAATTAAAGTTTTCCATATTCAATAAGTTTAAAAAAAATCTGCAAAATTTATTGTTAAAACTTCCTCTAACATCACTTAATTAACAAACTTTATAAATTATTGATGACACCAAGGGGTCTGTCCAGAAGGATACTTATAATCAAACTCAACCAGGGAAAAGGTGTTGTTTAAATCATTCAGCGTAGGTTAGCAGAACCCAACTTATTGCTTTGCACTTACACGTGGGATAACGACTGACAAAACCATTTCTTTAAATGGGTACACCTTATTCCAAACAACTTCAACCATGATGCAGTCATGTTAAATTCTAAAAACGTAATGGCTAATATGTAGAAAAATTCAGGTTTGCACTTATGAAACCCCTGCTTCGCACATAAATTAGAAACTTTTAATAATCTATATTAAATTTATGGGCATAAAATGTTTCCACTTGTTGGCTTGAATGATAAGTATTTTGTTTGGTGACATGAGTAAATTATACACTTCATTAATAAAGTTAACTCACACCAATTGATAAAGAATAATGTTTATAAATTTTGGAGATTGTTTATAATTTATTGGATATGAAAAACTTCCAGTTTAAGTGCAAAATTGTGTTATCGTAAGTGCGAACCTGTACTTTTTTCTGCATTACATTGTTTTTCCTCACCCACATAAAGGTAGTAGCATTTAAATTTTGAAAATTTAACATGTATGGTTCGTGCCTCTTCACCAATGTAGACCATAGCAGAATGAAAAACACTAATCATGTTTCACCAATCCAGTCTTGAACAACATTGTTTTAAAAAAAATCCAAACTTTATCATATATTAACCAAAAACAGAAATAAAAATGTCTCATTTGCACAAACATCAAGGAATACAACAAATTTGTTGTAGTGGGTAAACCCAGAACTTTTTCTACTCCACCAAAAGGGAGATGACGAACCCAGTCTGAAAATATCTTCCAAAACAAACGAACAAGAAACTTGCAGAATGAAGGAAGAAGAAAACTACGGCCATGGAAGAAGAAGAAAATTATAGGGGTGACGAACAATCGACTGCGGAGATGGAGGAAGAAAAAACTTAGAGGAAAGGGGGAAAATCAAACCTAGGGATGGAGAAACCACAAACTGCTCTTCACTTCTCTCACCACTTCCACTTCGCTCTCTCTCTACTTGCTTCTCTCACTTCTGTAATTCCAACAACCTTCCTTTTTCTATCTCGCACTCAAGTATCCAACGTAAAAATTTGAAAAAGAAAAAATCATTGCTATATCAGGTAGTAAGATAAATCGTTCAAAAACAATTGTTAACATATCATTTTTCTTAATTTTATTTAGTTGGTTTTGTTAATGAACCAGACAAGTAGAGACATAACAATGGCGACATATATGTTCCAGGAGGCCGATCTGTAAGTCTAGTTTAGTGGGTTCTATTACAATTTTGAATCCGTCGATCTATTTGATTCGGTTCGTTTGCAGATTAGAGATCAAAGGGTGTCCTTTTTTTAAATGAAAACTAAAATAAAAAATAATTTAAAAATTATTATTGTATAATATTACTTTTTTAATGAGATAAATAAATAATAATATTATAATTTAAATTATTAAGAATTGTAGATTAAGTTTTAATTATTAATTATGATTTAATATTTTAACAAATAAATGTAAATAATTATTTTCATTTTTTTCTAATTAAAAATATTAATTAATTAATTAAAACTTAAAATTTATTCACGGCATACTTTTAATATATTCGTCATAATTATAATCGAAATTTTTTTAGAAAATACAACTAAAATTAAATAAAAAATTAAATATGTTTTTGTCAATCAATTTTTAATAAAAATTGAAATTATGTTTTTAGATATTTTGAACAAATTTAGTTCATTATTTTTAGAAGTGCATAGATCTAGTTCTTTTAACCAACTAAATTTTATTAAATTTATTTGACGTTTCACATACATTTGTCAGTTTACATCAAAACGTCAACTAAACTTACAAAAATTTAGTTTAAAAAACTAAGTGCACGTATTTAAAGAATTGAGTGACTAAATTAATTTAAATTTTTTAAAAAACTGATTTTTATTTTCAATAAAAATTAAAGGACTAAAAATAAATTTAACCTTAAAAAAAACTAAACGTATCAGTTATCAAGTCAACTTTTTTTTTTAAATTTTCGGAATGTGTATTTTATAAGCCTAATCAAGTCAACCTTTAACTGTTAAAATTTTCGGTATGTGTATTTTATAAGCCTAATCTGGTTTTAACATAATCAATAGTATATGAATCGAAACAGTTGGATTGAGCCATCTTGCCATTTATGAAAATAGTATATTTGATTCCTTATTAAAAGACTATTAAAATATGTAGGGGTAATTTTTAAAGTGTGTTTTTAAAATGTTCTTTTATTTTTACTTTTATGTAGATATTGAAATTTGAATTGAAAGTGGATTATTGAGATGTTTTGGTAAAAAAGGCAGGGTTTGTAATTTCATGGGTTGGCCTCATAAAAGTAATTAATGATGTTACATAGATGGTTGGGAACATGGTCATGTGTCCACCTTCTGTCCATTTGTTACTTCGTGGTACAAGTTTTTATGGCAATTTAAAATCATCAATAGAATAGGTACTCTTTAGGCGCTCAAAATGAGCGGGGTCATTTATCAGAATTGAGTTGACTCTAGTATTTATAAATAAATTAAATTGTCAAATTATTAACTAAAATAGTTAATAGTTATGAAAAAAAAAACGAAAAGATATATGTTGTTGATAGATCGCATATTGATGTATTTTTAATAGGTTAAATTATTTTATTGGTTCACGTTTTTTTCAAAAATTTCAAATAGGTTTTAAGATTTTTTTTAGTTTCAATAAGTCCATATTTTTGAAAATGCGTAATAATTAGGTTCATTCCATTAGTATGATGATAATGGTGTTAAGGATGCACCATGTGTCAGCTCCTAATTTTATTTTATTTTTTGAATTTTTTTTGAATTTTTTTGAATTTTTTTTTTAAATTTTCTTAATTTTTTTAAATTATTTATGTCACATGTCACGTCAATATTTGTCATGTGTCAAGTCAATAAGGTGACACATGTCAAGTCATTGTCTGAATCTCAATTTGGTCTATATATTTGTTATTTTGATTATATTTCAGTCCATTATTTTTTAATTTTCAATTTCATCCTCTCTAAATTCAGACCAAATTTGATTTTTATATAAATTTTATAATGATATTTTTATTAAACATTTTAATAATAATTAGTTTATTTAAATTTTTATTTTACATTAAACTTTACTTATATTTTGTTTTAAAATATTTATTTTAACTTGTTACAAAATTGGTTTAAATAATTTATATACAAATGTTATAGTTGGTTTAAAAATAAAAATTTTATAAATTTAAATATAAAATTTTAAAACAAATTTTGTAAAAAGTTAAAATAAATATATTTAAAATTTTAAAATAAATGGACTAAAATATAATCAAAATAACAAATATGTGGACCAAATTGATATTCAAACAATGACTTGACATGTGTCACCTTACTTAACATGTGACATGAATAATTTAAAAAGAAAATCAAAAAATTCAAAAAAAAAAATAAAGAGCTAGCACGTGACACATCCTTAATATATTACCACCACACTAACAAAATAACTCAAATCAATAAAATATAAATTTAACTCGACTTAATTTAACTTAGGCGTTACCTAGCCTAATGTATTTGACTTTATCCAATCCAACCCTATAACAACTTTGGATTGATTTAAATATACCTAATCTTTGCATCACTCAACTTGACCAAAGTCTGACCGAACTTTACTAATATTCGATTTGGATTTCAAATAAGTTAATATTCGATTTGGATTTCAAATAAGTTATCGTTTTGATAATATATTAATCTTATGATTTTTTTTTGTATAAAATTTTTTGTCCTATGAACTATTGGCAGTGAAAAAGAAAAAGAAAATGTAAATGTAGAATTTGTATCTCTATACGTGTGACACACGTGCCTATGCTTGGTGTCAAACCTTCTAGAATTCAATCCATCCTTGTGCAGGCCCTCACTAACAAACTCAAATCACTGTACGTAATTACCTAAACGTGTTAACACAGACATAGAAACTACCTAATTTTTTAAGATACGTGGTGAATAAAATTTATGCTTTGTTTTAAGGAAATAAAAGAAATAAATTTTTAAATTTAAAAATGTAAAAATAATTATAAAGTAAAATGTATTTTTGTTTTTATTATTATTTTTATTTTGGCTTAAATATCTTTTTCGTCTTCATTTTTATAGTGTTTATTGCGGATAATCTCATTTTTACCAAATGTTTAAAATGGTCATCATTTTTGTAATTTGTGTTTAATTTAGTCCTTTTGTATGACACCGTTTAAATCAGTAACAGAGAGCATTGTACATGTAACACTGTTTATATTAAGTTGAATTGTAGTTCATTAGGTGTACAGTACAGTTGGATTAATAATGTTAAAATTCCAATTTGGGGCAAACTGTTCAATTAGGGATTGACGCTGCAATTAGAGATTCTGGTGGGTGGGAGGCGATTTCTGCATTCCCGATTTTCAGAGGAAGCAATTGGACATGGTGATTTCTTCGTTCGATTTCAAGTTTCCAAATAATTATCATTGACGAGGTAAGTACTTTGCTCTTGGGTTTAGGGTTTTCGGAATTGTGATAAAGTTTGCTGATTTCAACTAGTTGGGGTTAGAGTTTTCGTGATTATGTTTTGAGATTTCGTTGAACCACCAACATTGCAGGGAGTGCTACAACACTATTGCCTCCAACGATTACAACCAGAGGTAAAGGAAGAAGTTTGGGACTGTGACATACCTAGATAGTGGGATTGCAGGAAGAAGATTGCAACAAGGCACCAACACGAATTGGGAATGGAGGAAGAAGATTGCAGGAAGGCACCACCTGCCCAACAATTCATTCTCAAAACCCTAGCTAGCTCACCTATTTATCCCCAACTGTCTAATTACTACAGTTGTACTGTACACGTAATACACCACAACTCAACAACATAATACAAACAATGCATGTACAGTGCTCCGTTACAGATTTAAACGGCGTCACACAAACGGACTAAATTAAACACGAATTACGAGAATGATGATCATTTTAAACATTTGGTAAAAATAAGGTCATCCGCAACAAACACTACGAAAATGAGGACGAAAAAAGATATTTAAGCATTTTATTTTATTTTATTTATAAAAAATGTTAATAAGATACATCTTATATGATTAATGTAATATAACGTAATATAAGTTTTACGCATAACTTTTCTTATATTTGTAACATTTGTGTAAATGAAAGATTATTTTTTATTTTTCATATTTATTAAAAAAATGTTATGTGTCATTATTTTAAAATTGTTAATTTCTTTTTCTTTCTACAATAAACTAATTGAAGAAAGTACAAATTAAAAGTACTTTTTTTATAAACACTAGTTTTTTGTGTGTTGTTTAGGTTAGTGAATATATATTATATTAAAAAGATACAAAGGTTGAGAAAAGAAATAATGAATACTTTTAAAAATATAAAAATTGAACAATTTTAAAGTAAAAGTAAAGAGTAATCAACTTAAAAATAAAAAAGTTAGACGATTCAAAAAATATAAAGAATAGATGATTTTAAAATACAAAATATAGACAATTCCGAAAAATATAAGAAGAAAAGTTTCTAAATACATAAAGGATAAACAATGTAAAAAATGTAGAATAAATTATCTAAAAATACTAATGATAGATGATGTAGAAAAATACAAAGTATAAATCTAAAAATACAGAGCTTAAATGATGAAAAAAAAACTGTGAAAAGTAAATGATATGAAAATATAAAGTTTAAATCATTTAGAAAAATGTAAAGAGTATATGATATAAAAATATAAAGGTTAGAAAATTAAAAAAAAAAAGATTAGACTAATAAAACTAAAAAAGTTAAAAAAAAATCAAATTATAAAGAATAAATATTACAAAAATAAAAAAGTTAGATGATAAGAAAAAACTCAGTAAAATCATAAATGTCAGACGAAGCAAACAAAAAATATAAAGCTGATCTAAAAATATAAAGTATAAAAATATAAAACTGATGTAAATATTTAAAAAAAATTCAAAAAAAAATCATAAAAACGAGAAGCTGACACGTGACACATTTTTAACACCGTTATCATCATACTAACAAAATAGACCTAATTATTACGTATTTTAAAAAATATGAATATAAGTGAGACCAAAAAAATCTTAAAAGGATCTATTTGAGATTTTTGAAAAAAACGTGAACCAATAGAGTATTTTAACTAAATATATTTTCACAATGATGACTGCAAAATAACTACAATAGACGTTAGAGTAACTGAATGATATTTATTGATCACATATATAAGTAACTTTATTTAGTAGCTTTTAGTTCTTTCACAATAAATCTTGGATTCACCTTCTGAAGCTTTCAAGAGACCTTATTGAACAAGCACACATATTTAATCACCATAATTTGAAGTCATTGCTTCCAGTGAACTTCTCAACTTCGTACTTTGCAAAAGACATGGTTATACTTAAGTTACACATTTACCACACCAGTTTGTCCTGGATTTTCACCAAGTTCACTAAACATGAGAAAGTTACAAACAACACACACCACAATAAACGAAAGAACCATAACAAAAAAACAAGAGAAAAAATCCGTAAGAAGTTAATGTGGCTTGACTATATTATTAACAAACTATGTTCATAGACAAATTCAATATGAAACAAGTTCTTTTTCCCCAAAGAGCTTTCAGATAATATTACTTCTACAAAAATGCACAAAGACTAATGCAAACACGGATGACATGAAAATGGTGGATAGGGGGATTCCGTATTTTCCTCTGCTAAACAAGCCTTTCAAATATGGCCAGTAGCACAGTACCAGGTATGTACTACAAATGAACTCCCCTACTCCGCACCCATTTCCAAAAGGATTTGGTTGCAACCTCAAAAACATTATCAACATGGCTGTCAAATGCACCAACAAAATGGTGGTGCCTACCACAAAAACTGGGGACTCGTCGAACGTGAACCTTCCAGCATCTGCATTGTTTCCATCAGCACCAGAAGCACTGTGTTCCTTCTCTGTTATTTCAAACAAAGTATCTGAAATTCTTGATAGCTTAAGCATAGCACTCAAAAATCCAATAAACCATGCACTCGTGGTTCTCATCACACACATTCTTTGATTGTTCCACCAATGTCTTATAGACAACCCAATTGTGAGGTACTCTAATAGAGTATGTATATTGTAAATCACAAAAACAGAAATTGCAATCCAAAGGACAAGTCCCTGGAACAAAACAGAATTAAGAATCATATGTATTGTCTAGCATAGCATATAATATAACCTAGCCATTAAAACTGGATTGGAATTTGAATCAAACCTGAGGAAAGATACTGGTGTTGGCAATCATGCAATATGCAATTAGAGCAACATAGGAAACTAGGAATGCAGCACGCAAACCCCAGTTGGTAAGCCAAAAATAAGACAAGCCTGCCCTGAATTGGACCTTACCAAAGAGCATGCACACAAGAGGAGAATGCTTCCCAAAAAAGACTACAGTAAGGCCTGAACCCCATCTCTTTTGTTGTATAACTGTAGAGAGTAATCCTCTTGGAGCACATCCTTTGAAGGCAATTGGATCTGGGGTGCAACACTCTGATCTCCAACCTTTTCTTTGAATATTCAACCCTGTTGGTACATCTTCTGAGATTGATCCATACAACCACCCCAACTACACTTTCCAAAATTGTCAAAGCTGAGTAACAAAACTTATCTTTTGCAAGAAATGGTTTACTATCGTCTAAAAATTATGTTTTTGTTTCTGTTTCGTACCTTTTTACCCCAGAAAGTATCACATTCATATTCACAATTAGCAACTTGGGTTGCTGCCTCAATAAAGTTGGAAGGAGTAATCTCATTAGCTGAATATGCACTCCCTCCCAAAACATGGGCTGCTGAATTGATGAACTCCTTTGAGCTTCCAAATTGTTGTATTAATATATCTTCTTCTAATTTTCCTGCTGAAGATACAAAATAATAAACACGTTCTGGGTCCACTGTTTAAGAATAAGAAATTTCGTGGATTTGGATAAGACCTTTTATCCCGGTTTCAATTTCATGAGGATAAAGACCGTAAATAGTGTTTCTTCTATGGAAGGTGTTTGTTCCTCCGTAGAAAGGTCCTTGAAGTCCAGCCATGCCCCGTATTATGTACTGCATGAGACGAAAACAAGAAAATATTAGTTCAAAAGTTCTTTCTTTCATAAATTTCACTTGTGAAGTGTAAACTTAGAACTTCATTTAAAGCTGAAAAACACCTCAAATGCAGCCACCCACTGATTTCCAAAAGGGTCATCTTTTATTCCATCATAGAACTGTTGGAAACATTGAACGAAAGCAACATCTTTCCCTTTTTGTGAATCCATAAAAATGCACAGAGCGTGTAGAACAATCTTGGGATTGTTCACAACCATGTCACAGTCTACGTTCAACATAAAGGGAGCATTGCTCATTAATCCAGACACTCTTGTCTGCACATGAGTTATTAATTCAAATTAATAACTTATGGTTGAATTAAAAAAATGAGAATCCAAATTCCAAGAACTACACACCAGTTGACAAACTAACTTACCAACACATTCATTGCTCCGGCTTTGTAATTGTGATGGTACTGTGGTCTCTTCTCTCTTGATACATAGATTAAGTGAGACAACCCATCAAAACGACCTTCCTTGTTTTCTAATATAACCTGTTCATATGTCATGTAAGTAAATGTTTTCTTGTTCTTTAGACGTGCAAGCTCAAAAACTTTGACAGGAAAAGATATTAAAAAAGATTAATGTAAAATGGAAGATTTATTTTTTCATCTTCAGATTTGACTGTATAAATTTGGCAAGAAATAAATAGAAAAGAAGTAAAATGGATAGTGTAAAGGAGAGAAAAGAAATGGCAATGTACACAGATTTATGGGTAGATAACATTTCTGACATCTTCGGACGTTAGAATTTAGAAATTAAGGTAGTCAAAATAGTTCGTGGAAATATCTCTACTAATGCTTTCGGTTTCTTACAACAATAATTATCAAGATATTATTTGATTTTAAAACATTTGTGTTTAATTTCTATGTAGTCTCAACCCATTAAGAATCATGATATTTTTGTTACCTTAACTATGCTTGGATGATTTCTTTGTTCTGTATTCGAGAAAACAGCAAATTCTCCATCAAGTTGGAGTGGAATTGTTTTATGTATCACCTCTTCAATTTTTTGGCTTAGATTGTCGTACATCTCCTGCAAAATACAAAAAAAAAATAACTCTGCAGTTTATCGTCAGAGTATTTGGAAAGTTCAAACGTATTATACATCTCCAAATTTCATCTGCACTTATGTTTGGTGCTCATCTCATTGTTATGAATGTGTTCAGGCGTTAGAGGACTAGTTTGAAATTTTAATAATGCAGGGCAAGGTTGTTGCACTCACCTTCACTCGTAACCATTCTTGTTTGAATTGAAGTGAGTGTTGATTATTGTTTATGGTAACATCAGAGAAGTATCTAAAGGGTGCTCTCACTTGTAGGCTATGCTTCTTACAGAAAGGAACCCAAAACTTAGCAAATTTGGAGGCTTCTACAAGGGCATAGAAAGTAACAGGGGAGCAGCCATCATCAGAAACATAGCAAGCTAGCTTGTTAGCAGGATAGTCAAGAGCTAGAAGAGATAAAACAGTGTTGACTGTGATGATAGGGGATTCAAGTACTGGGTCTGCTGTTGTAACAAGCAAGTCAACTGGTGGAAGCTCTTGAACCCTATTGAGATTAAAAAAACTAAATTACAAGTCCACAGATAATAATCACATGAATAGCACTAAAAACCAAGAATAAGCATTTACCAACTAGCAAATTATGGAAGTACATGAAGAAGGGAAAAAGTTCATCCGAATAGGAAACCGGATTCGAAACAGAAATCAGCAATCGCTGTATGTTATTATGTACCTTTGCAAGAGACGATCTGGGTAGGTTATGGTGACTGCAGGACTCCACTTGGCGTTGAGAATGACAATCCAAGTGAAGGTGAACCAGGATTCGCATATGAAAGCAAGTAACCATGGGAAAGTGAAGTTGTGGGATGAGAGAACTCGATTACTAAGAAGAAAGAGGAGGAGGAATAAAATTAAGGAGTCTATCACTCTTTGAAATGTTCGTTTGAGCCAAACTTTTTCATAGAGAGGGAGATCATGTTCTTGGTTGGCCATTGAGCAAACTGTAAGAAACTAGAACAATAGCACTGTTACTTATCGCCTAGAGGTTTGAGATTCCTCAGAGAATGATCTATCATCTGCAGAATGGGAAAGTTGTGTAACATGTGGTGTTGAGAGTATCTGAAATTCACTATCTAACATATAGAAAGTTTATTAGGGAAATTTGTCCTGTATAAATCATTGACTGACTATGTCATTTTCCTTTATATTATAATACTAGTTGATGTTTTTGGCTACTGTCACCAAGCACTTGTCTGTTACCTCAACTCATTACGTACAATGAAGTGTGTTGCATAGCTTCTCAATGGTTGGAAAATGGGTCATCAGGTAAGTTACTTACTATCACGTATCGAAAACTTAGAATACCCGTGACAGACAAAAAGACCTTTATTTATGAATATTTAACACTAGAATTGGTGTTGTCATAAGTCCTGTATCATCATTGTGTTAAGACAATTTATTGAACAGGTGAAAAATGGGTCATCAGGTAAGTTACTTACTATCACGTATCAAAAACTTAGAATACCCGTGACAGACAAAAACACATTTTTTTTTTTGAATATTTAACACTAGAATTGGTGTTGTCATAAGTCCTGTATCATCATTGTGTTAAGACAATTTATTTAACGGATGGGACTGAACTATTTTGCACATAATAGTATTACGACGGACATGCTACTTACATGTTCTATAAGATTTGTATAAATTATTTAAAATTGTATAAATTAATTTATAGAAATTATTTTATACTTTAAAAAGATTAATTTATATAGTATAATTTTAATCTATAGAATTTATTTTATTTTATTGTCTTTCCAAGAAATTTATTATGGAAAAGTTTGTTAATGTTGAAACATTATGTAAAAGAACAAAAGCTAACTTTTGATACTCAAATCACGGAGAGAGAATCTTTAATAGATTAGTGCACTAGGCACAAAAATAGCACAGTAAAACTCTAGTTCTTTATTGGTTGAAGCACAAAATCTCCCCCAAGTTTGCAACCATCACTTGTATCAATAATGCTGAAGACATCTCACAAGATCCCAAAGATCTTTTACAAGGTGACTTTGTTCACATCAAATTCTAAGCAATGAATTATGTAATTTTGACCTCATCCTACACCATAATTTTCCTAGTACATGCTATTGAAAGACTATCAGAATTGTTCAGCAGTAACCATCAAAATTGCGTGTTGTGTTTCCTTCAAGCCTCAAGATGAACAATAAACTGTACAATTTATGTTAATTGAGTCCCATGCATCTTTAAAGATCTTCAAAGTAACAATTGGGTATATAAGGAAGAGAAGACAGGTTTGCAACGCATTTGAACTTCTGCTGCTTGTACTTATCTCGAACAGCTTTGAAGGATGCTGCCTTTCGTAACAAATACAAGTCATGCAATATTTTGACACATTCTTTCAATTCAGCTGGTTTGTAACCTGAGCATTCACTCAAAGAATAACTCCATGGATGTACTTCAGGCGAGGTAATAAATCTGGAAAGAAATACAGCTGATGCTGCCACAACAGAAGGCAAAAATCTCAAACAATCATAATCCAGCAAACTTAACTCAGCAAGATAGTGACTCAAAAATTCAATCTGTGAATTTGGAGTCATTTCGTGATCAGAAGCAACATCAGCAAACCTCCTGAGAAATGTGTTCACAGTAGGATTTCCCATTTCAAACTTCAGTGACTGTAATATGTCAGCTTCCATCTTAACTACCTCTTCCTTGTCATATGTGTGATCGGTAATACTGCAAAAGTCGTCCACACAGGGTGGATCGATTTCCTCGTATTTGGATGCAATGAGCATGGAGGAAACACCCAGCAACTGAAGTCTGGATTTAGTGACAGGATTAACAGACAAGAACCTATCAATGTAAGAAACAGAGAGATGAAGAGTGTCCGGGAGAAGCTTGTACTCCTCACCCACTTCTACTAACCAATCCACCAAGATTCCTCTCATGGTTGGCGTAAACAGTTTCTGAACTTTCTCAATGTAGTCAACCATTGGTCTCCTCTTTCTCTGTATCTCCATTTCATGAAGATACTCATAGAAATCGGAAACAAGAGATTCATCTCGGGAGGAAGAAGAGTGGTAGGTTGTGGGAGATGGCTTCTTCGCATTGGGATTCTTCACATCTTGCAATTTCTCTTTGGGAGGATTTTGAGCAAACGAAACCCTATGCCTTTTGGGGTGTTGTTTTTGGACCAAGACCATAGCGTTTGCCTTTCTCTTTGAGGCGGCACGAGTCTCCATCTTGTTCCTTCTGTGGTGTGAATTTGGAAGAGAGGGTGAGAACAAACAGATGGAAAAGAAGATGGATTGGAGTTTTTGGTGGAGAAGAGAGATTGTTGTCATGTTTATGTATAAGGGGTAGACAAGAGAAGGAGGGTTCGAAAATGAAAACAACATGAAAACCAGTGTGTCTGAAAATTTCGAGATTTGGCGTCACTGAAAATTTAGGGATTTCGTTTTGGTTCCAAATTCAAAGGTATAGAGTGGTTTAGGTTTGTTTAGGAATAAAAGATAATTTTCACATGCTGGGAGGGCGCGCTTCTTTTCCGCCATCAGATTGTAAGATGACGTGGAAAGTGACAAATATTTCAGCTTGTCTCCGATCAAGTAAAAGAGAAAATTATACATTAATAGAAAATATTCTAGAAAGATTAATAATATCAATACTTTTTTTTTCAAAGGCAGTGTCAACATTGTAAATAAAAAATTGAAATAATTATTTATGCTGATCTTAGGAAATTTTACAAATTTTCTATTACTATATATGAAATTTATTTTTATTTTAAATTGTTGAATTTTTGAATATTTTATTTAAAATATAATTTGAATTTGTTAAATTGATATTTTTTTATCATATATAAAAGTACATGAAATCTATCATAAAATAACATTAGGGATGTCAGGTGAAAATTTTTCTATAAATTTTGTTAAGAAAAATATATTGCATACTTTAAATTGAAAGAAGTTATTCAAATCTACTTAAAAAATAATTTTATCAATAAAGGTAAAAGATAATAATGACGATCAATCCCCAATAATATTTATATATGAATGATTAAAAATCTTAAATTATATTATTTAAAAATCAAATAATAGTTGACACCCATAAAAAGATAATTGTTTCAGTGTTGGTTGAACAACAACTTCAACAAAAAATTAATTACTGCTGTTAAAAAATAACTTCAAATAACGGAAAATAACCTTAATTAATGTAAAAGAGATCATGACTGACATAATGTTGACAAAGAAAAACTAAATAATTATTGATTAAAGAAAAATAAAATTTAACAATAATGACTAAAGATAACTACAATCGTAACGAAATTTCACTCTTGCAATAAATGTTTACGACTGTCTATAAAAAGTGTTTTTCTTTTCTGTTTTGTACCTTTTTATTTATGGGTGGCAAAAGAAATTCAATTTTCTTAATCTAATTCGATCCGATTAATATTTATTTTATTAAAAAATTAATCTATTTTATTAAACTGGATTTTAATTTTATTTACATTTTATATATTTTATGGATTAGATATCTATTTTTAAAATTTATATTTTTAAATATGAAAAATTTTAAAAATTCAATCTAAATTTTTAATTTAAATTTTAAGTTGGGATAGACTAAAGGATGAGATGGACTAGTCCAAATTTGGTCATATTTGACTGAATCGGCAAGGCCCTATAAAAAATTTGAGAGTATTCAGTTGAATTCAGTCAAGTCGGCCCTGCTCGAAATTTGGTCAGTCGACCCTGGACATACCAAATTTGGAAGTATTCGGCCGAGTTGACCCCGTCCCAAATTTGACTACATTGGACTGAGTCAGCCTCAGACGAAATTTGGTTGTATTCAGCTCAGACGATTGCGGCCAAAATTTGGTCGTATTCAGCCTAGTCTACCTTGGCCCAAATTTGGTTGTATTCGGCTAAGATGGTCTCAAACGAAATTTGACCGAATTTTGACTAGTCTGTCGCGATCGAAATTTGGCCGTATTCAACCGAGTCGATCCCGACCGAAATTTGGCTGAATTCAATTGAGTTGCCCTTGACTTAAATTCAATCGAGTTTAGTCGAGTCAGCTTTGACCAAAATTTGGCCGAGTTAGCCTTAGCCCTACTTTGGCCATATTTCGGTAGAGCCGATCGCTACCGAAATTTGGTAGTATTCAACTAAGTCGGCTTTGATTGAAATTCGACCGAATTTAGTCGATTCGAACCCATCTGAAAATTGATTGAGTTGGTTATGGACAAAATTTGGCCTATTAGGCAAAATCGACCTCGGTCGAAATTCAGCTAAATCTAGTCAAGTCGACCCCGACAAAAATTTTGTTGAGTCGGCCCTGACCCAAATTAGGTCATATTCAGCCACGTTGTCCCCAACATAAATTTAGTCGTATGCAATCAAATTTTACCGAGTCAGTCCTGACCAAAATTTCTACATACTCGGCCGAGTCGGCCCCGACCAAAATTCGTTCAAATTTGGCTGAGTCGACTCCAACCAAAATTCAGTCGAATTCGATCAAGTCGGCCTCAACCAAATTCGGCCGACCCCGACCAAAATTCGGCCAAGTCGACCACAACTGAAAGTTAGCTGAGTTTGCCACAACCAAAAGTTAGTCAAGTCCGTTCTATGCTGAAATTCGACCGAGTTGGCCCTGACAAAAAATCTGACAAATTCGACAGTGTCGATCCTAGGGACACACATTTTAAAAAAATTAATTTAAATTTCTTTTATAAAAAATGGATTTTGGATTTTGAACTTAATCCAAATATTGGATCTAGATTTAAATCTTGATCCAAATATTTGAATATCAAATTTAAAAAAATTGAATATAGTTTTGCTGAAAAAATATATTTAAATAAAAAATTTAATTTAATTATTTAAATCTAAAATAAATATAGATTCAATCCGAGTCATGATCTTCTATATCCCATAAAGTTCCGCATTCATAGTCACAGTTAGCAACTTGGGTGGCTAATGAATAAAGTTGGAAGGCGTAATCTGATTAGCTGAATATGCAATCTCTCCTTTGAACTACCAAATTGTTGTACTAATATATTTTCTTCTATTTTTCTTGCTGAAGATACAAAATAGTAAACACGTGTTAGGTCAACAATTTAAGAATCAACAACCAATCTATCCTTGTATTCAACCCCTCCATAAATTATTGCTGCATATTTTTTTGATGATTTATGTTAATTTTTTAAAATTGAAACCAAATTTCTTATGTATTATTAATATTTATTGCATTATTGTGTGTTCATGAACTAAGTGTATTAATTAATTTTGAATTCATACAAAATTTTGCAAAATAAAAGCTTTCAGTACAGTATAAACTCTGACATAATATTGAATTAAGAAATTTTATAGCAAAGCGAAAAAATGGTGATATTAGAACACGATATTAGATCGATTGAAACAGAACAGATTTATTTTAAAATGTGGTGACAATTTTGTAAATACTGAAAAATACTTTAAATTGATAATAAAAAGAACCGATCTAATATAGATCGGTTATAGAAAGAACCGATCTAATATGTACATATTAGATCGGTTAAAAAAAAACAACCGATCTAATATATTTTTTACATTACAAATTACAAAAATCTTTTTCACTTTTTGAACTTCATCCTCTTTCTCGCACCCCAGTCTTCTCTCTCGCACCTCCATTGTTTTTTCTTCTCTTCTAGGCGTCATTGACCACCGTTTCGTACCACTACCGCACCGCTCTTCACCAAGTTTCTTCTTCTCTTCCATGCCACTCTTCAACAACCAATGCAACAAGTTAGTGTGTTTTCCCTCATTTTGTCATGCTTAGGATTTTTGTTTGTGGAGAAAGCTCTTTTTGCTGTTGTCTTTCTTGGTGCTTGGTGTTTTCCCCACCTTCTTTGCAAATGAAGCAAATTTGTGACATCATTGCTTTACCAAATGTGTGCTGTTGGTTCCCATGGTATTTTGTGAAATTTCTTAGTGAAGTTTGTAGTTGGGGTGCAAAGTTCTCCATGATGGTTAGTTGGTGGTTGGTTGGTATTGGTTCGTGGTAGTTTGTTGATGGTCTTTAATAAGTCATTGTTCTCTCCTTTGTTCTTTCGTATGGTCACTTTCGAAAATGGTTTTTTCTTTTCACTAAGATATATATTAAATCAATTACAGAACTTATGTAATATGTCCTCTAAAAGTGATTTAATATACCTATTTTGTACCAGTGTCAGTTAAATATAAACTCTGACATATAATATTGAATTAAGAAATTTTATGCATTTGGATAAGAAAAGGATCTTTTATCCAATTTAAATCGACGAGAATAAAGATCGTAAATAGTGTTTCTTCCATGGAAGGCGTTTGCTCCTCCATAGAAAGGTCCTTGAAGTCCAGCCATGCCTCGTATTATACACTGCATGAGACAAAAACAAGAAAATGTTACAAAGTTGATTGGTTCATAAATTTCACCAGTTAAGAAGAGTAAATTTAGAAATTCATTCAAAGCTGAAAAACACCTCAAATGCAACCAACTGATTTCCAAAAGGGTCATCTTTTATACAGAGAGATCATGTCCTTGCTTGACCATTGAGCAAACTTTAATAGATATTCAAATCATGGAGTGAGAATCTTTAATAGATTTACTGCAGTAGGCACAACAAAATAGCATTTAACTTTCTTTTTGTCACTATTATAGTTAAGAAATTGTTTTCTGACGGTGCACGAATAATTATGATTCAATAGACTCTTTTCTTTAATTCATATTTTTATTTTCCGTTTTAATAGGTTGTCTTATTATCACTTAATTATTTTAAACTTCTCAATCAACTTGTAAAAATACATTAATTTAATTGCTTCTGTAAAATTGATGAAACGAATACGTTATTATTGTGCTCCTAATATCTCAATGACAAGCTTGTTTCCAGGAGATTCTGATAAAATTAAAGTATTATTTATATCCTTATTTTGGTAATATTTTAGCAAGAGTTAGATTATTATTTAAAAGTGAAAAATTTAAGTGTAGAGTTTTGGAGACTTTGTAGATTCACCATATATTTTATTTATCATTTGTATTTTTAGTTTATTTATAAAAATGTTAATAAGATATTATTTATATGATTGATATAATATAACGTAATATATGTTTTCCGCATAAAGTTTTTTATATTTGTAATATTTGAGTGACAAGTTTAATGTTAGAACTTTTTTTTCATATTTATTAAAAAGAATTATGTATCATTATTTTTAAATTTGTTTCTTTCTTTTTATTTCTACACTAAACTAATAGAAGCAAGTAGAGATTAACGTTTTTTCATAAATATGTGAAAATAAGTTTTTTGTAAATTTTGTAATATATATTATTGCGATTTTTTTATGAAATAAATCTATTTATAAACCATAAAAACTATAACTTATAACCATCATTTTTATGGAGAACCACCTTTACACTTTGCATTTTATATAAAATCGCAGTTCTTTAGGGTTAAAATAAATGTTAATGGTAACAAAAAAGAATGATGAAAATAAAGATTAATAAATATCCCTACAGAATAGGACATTTTCAATTCTGAACAAAAATTGTAATGTTTAATTCCCTACTTCCTCTGCATCTAAAATTCCTTCCCGCCATGACCACAGCTTGACAAATGATGAAAAAAAATTCAAATTTATTGATGACAACATCCTTAGATCCCAAGATCAACAATCCTGGTTTGCTGTCCAGAAATAAAGTAAAAGTCCCATTCTTTATTGGTTGAAGCACAAAGTCTCCCAAGATTGCAACCATCACTTGGATCAATGATGCCAAAGACGATTTTTCACATGGTGACTTTGTTCCTATAAAATTCTAAGCAATGAATTATACAATTTTGACCTTATCCTACACCATAATTTTCCTAGTACATGCTATTGAAAGACTATCACAATTGTTCAGCAGTAACCATCAAAATTGCGTGCTGTGTTTCCTTCAAGCCTCAAGATGAACAATAAGCTGTACAATCTAAGATGTTAATTGAATCCTATGCACCTTTAGAGATCTTCAAAGTAACAATTGGGTATATAAGGAGGAGAAGACAGGTTTGCAACGCATTTGAACTTTTGCTGCTTGTACTTATCCCGGACAGCTTCGAACGATGTTGCCTTTCGTAACAAATACAGGTCATGCAAGATTTCGACACATTCTTTCAATTCAGCTGGTTTGTAACCTGAGCATTCACTCAAAGAATAATTCCATGGATGTACCTCAGGCGAGATGATAAATCTGGAAAGAAATACAGCTGATGCTGCCACAACAGAAGGCAAAAATCTTAAACAATCATAATCCAGCAAACTTAACTCAGCAAGATACTGACTCAAAAATTCAATCTGTGAATTTGGAGTCATCTCGCGATCAGAAGCAACATCAACAAACCTCCTGAGAAAGGTGTTCACAGTAGGATTTCCCATTTCAAACTTTAGTGAGTGTAGTATATCAGCTTCCATCTTAACTACCTCTGCCTTGTCATATGTGTGATCAGTGATACTGCAAAAGTCGTCCACACAGGGTGGATCGATTTCCTCGTATTTGGATGCAATGAGCATGGAGGAAACACCCAGCAACTGAAGTCTGGATTTAGTGACAGGATTAACAGACAAGAACCTATCAATGTAAGAAACAGAGAGATGAAGAGTGTCCGGGAGAAGCTTGTACTCCTCACCCACTTCTACTAACCAATCCACCAAGATTCCTCTCATGGTTGGCGTAAACAGTTTCTGAACTTTCTCAATGTAGTCAACCATTGGTCTCCTCTTTTCCTGCATCTCCATTTCATGAAGATAATCGAAGACATCGGAGACAAGAGATTCACCTATATGGGGGGAAGAAGAGTGGGTGGTTGTGGGAGATGGCTTCTTGGCATCTTGCAGTTTCTCTTTGGGAGAATTTGGAGCGAAGGAAACCCTATGCCTTTTGGGATGTTGTTTTTGGACCAAGACCATACTGTTTGCCTTTCTCTTTGAAGCGGCACGAGTCTCCATCTTCTTCCTTCTGTGGTGTGAATCTGAGAGAGGGGGAGAGAACAGACAGATGGAAGAAGATGAGATTGGAGTTTTGGGTGGAGAATAGAGATTGTTGTCATGTTTATGTATAACTGGTAGACAAGAGAAGGAGGGTTCGAAAATGAAAACAACATGAAAACCAGTGTGTCTGAAAATTTCAGAGATTTGGCGTCACTGAAAATTTAGGGATTTTGTTTTGGTTCCAAATTCAAAGGTATAGTGTGGTTTAGGTTTGTTTTAGAATAGAAGAGAATTTTCAAATGGCGGGAGGGCGCCCTTCTTTTCCGCCTCCCATGGTAAAATGAAGTTGAAAGTGACAAATATTTTAAATATTTTATACTGCTAATATATAAATTTTTTGTCCAATAGATTAAACTTTAAGAGAAAATTATACATTAATAGAAAATATTCTAGGAATTACATAATATCAATACTTTTTACTATTAGTAACATTGAAAATTTGCAGTGTCAACATTGTAAATCAAAAATTGAAATAATTACTTCAATATCTTGTGCTGATCTTAGGAATTTTTATAAATTTTCTATTCAACTATATATAAATTTTTTTTTAAATTATTGAATTTTTTGAATTTTTTTTAAAGTATAATTTAAATTTGTTAAATTTGTATTTTTTTATCATATATAAAAGTACAGGAAGTCTATCATAAAATAACATTAGGGATGTCTAGTCAAAAAATTTCTATAAACTTTATTGTGAAAAATATATTAAACTGAAAGAAGTTACTCAAATCTACTAAAAATTAATTTTATCAATAAAAAGATAATAATGACAGTCAATCCGCATTAATATTTGTAGATGAATGATTAAAAATCTTAAATTACATTATTTAAAAATCAAATAATAGTTGACACTAATAAAAAAATAATTGTTTCGGTGTTGGTTGAACAATAAATAACCAGGCCCGGCTCAAGGGTAACTTGTTTTAGGCTTTGAATAAAATAAGGTCTCAAAAATGAACTTTTTACTATTAATATTACTAATATTTACAAGTATTAAATTAATTATAAAATTATATTTAAGAAAAAAAGATTTCTAATTTTTTTTAATACTAATATATCTTTATTAAATTAATTATAATTTTATGTTTGAAAATAAAATATAATTAAATTATTATTATCTGATAATTTTTATTGGCATTAAAAATGATAATTAATGAGTTGAAACTTGTTTTAGTAAATTATAATTTTGTTTACGAAGCGATATCTTTATTCTCTGTGTATTATATTTTCTTTTTCTTCTTTTATCTCTCTGACTTCTCTTATTTGTTTTTACTTTTTTTTCTATTAAGAGTCATTTTTTAGGGTTTTAGTATATTACATTCTTTGAATCTCCTCATCTTGAATATCATGTTGTCTGTGTGTACCAATATTTCCATCCTCATTTTTGGTTAATATGTTTTTTCTTTATATTTGTGTTGCAGTTTTTTTTATTTGTATTAGAATTAGAAATGCATTTCTTCTACCCAATTTTGTTTTTCGGTACTTTTCGATTTATGAGTTTTAAGAGTTTTTTTTTTTTGTATATCTTGCCCACTTGTTATCGAAAAACAAAAAAAAATTGAATTATTTTTATTAATGATTAATCTTAAAATAAACTTTGGAGGTTTGTGAAATAGTTGAGAGGGAGTGAGAGGTTTGAGACTTTAAGATACTGCAAGTCTACTATCAGTTTTACTTCCTTGACAACCAAAATCAGGTTTTATTATTCTAAATCAATCATTTTATATACATATCTTTAGTAGTATTTTATATATTATTATTTCATATAAAAATATATAGATATATCAACTAAAAAATTTGAATCAGGCTATTCAAAGATCCAAAAAAGGATAAGAATTTAGGCATTAATTGCATAACAAAAAGGAACTATGAATAACTTTATAAAAATAGATAAGAAAAAATGAATTAGAAAATACATGTGAGTGTTATTTGAATGAACAAGATAATAACAATATAGATATAGGTGAAAACAACAATAGAGAAAGAGAAGTAATTAGTGATTAGGATAATGTTAACAAGTTCAATATCAGTTGCTTCAGCCGGAAGGAGTTTCTCAAAGTTAAAGATAATAAAAATTTATTTAAGATAAACCATGTCCCAAGAAATATTAAAAAAATTAATCCTATTATCCTTTAAAAAAAATTAAAATAAAATTAATTATGACAATTTAATAAATAATTTTGCAAAAAAAAAAATAAAATAAAAGATCTCATTTTGTAAGTTTGCTTTAGACCTCCAAAACTCTTGAGTCCTCCCTGACAATAACTTCGACAAAAAATTAATAACTGCCGTTAAAAAAACTAAAAAATAACTACAATCGACATTGACTTAAAATAAATCTTAGCACTATTAATATATATATATATATATATAGTTAAATATGTTTTTGGTTCCTTAACTTTCAGTAAATCTTGAAATTAGTCTATTTCGAAATTTTTGACCAATTTAGTCATTCATATTTCGAAATACGTGAATTTTTAGTCATTTTAATCAAATTTTGTTATGTTTATTTGACATTTCAAACGTGTTTCATAATAGTATTTAACTTAACATTATAACAAAAATGTGTCAAATAATATAAACAACTCAAATACAATCCTGAAATGCGTACGAAACATAAAATAAACCTAACAAAATTTGATTAAAAATACTAAATCTATGTATTTCGTAAAATGAAAGATTAAATTGATTAAAAGTTTCAAAATACACTGATTCCAAAATTCACTTAAAGTTAATGGATATATATATATATATATATATATATATATATATATATATATATATATATATATATATATATATATATATAATCAACTTTATACATTCGGCCATTGATCCCTACAATACAACCACCCCAACTAGTTTCCAAAATTGTCAAACCTAATTAACAAAACTTCACTCTCGTAAGAAATGGTTTACTATAGTCTATAAAAAGTATATTTTTGTTTCTGTTTTGTACCTTTTTATTACGGGTGGACAAAAAATTTAATTATTTTATCTGATTCGATCCAATTAAGATTTATTTCAATAAAAATTCAATCAATTTGAAATTTATTTTATTGGATCTGGATTTCAATCTGATATACTTTTATATATTTTGTGAATTAGATATTCATTCTCTAAATCTATATTTTCAAATATGGAAAATCCAAAAAATTCAATTTAAACTTTTAGTTGGGTTAAGCTAGATGTCAAGATGGACTAGTCCAAATTTTATTGAGCCAGTGTGACCTTATACAAAATTTGACGGTATTCAACCGAATACAGTTAAGTTGGCCCTGATCGAAATTTTGTCCACTCGGCCCTGGACCAAATTTGCCGCATTGGGCTAAGTCAGCCTCAGACGAAATTTTGCCGTATTAAGGTGAGACGACCACGACCAAAATTTGGTCGTATTCAGCCTAGCCGGCTCTGGTCAAAATTTGGTCGAATTCAGTTTAGTCAGCCCTGGTCGAAATTAGATCGAATCAGCCTTGGCCCAGATTTGGTCGTATTTGGCTGAGACAACCCCAGACAAAATTTGGCCATATTCGGAATAGTCGGTCGTTATCGAAATTTGGCTGTATTCGGACTAGTTGGTCGCGATCGAAATTTAGCCATATTCAACCGAGTTGGCCCCGACCAAAATTCGGCCAAATTCAATCGAGTTGGCCTTGAACGAAATTCAGGCGAGTCAATCTCGACCGAAATTTCGTCGAGTTTGCCTTAGTCCAACTTTGGTCATATTTAGCCGAGTCGATCTCAGACTAAATTTTGTCATTTTGGTGGAGCCAACCGCAACCAAAATTTGGTAGTATTCAATCGAGTCATCTTTGACCAAAAGTTTGCAGAATTTAGTCGATTCAACACCGTCCGAAATTTGGCTGAGCAGGTCCTTACCCAAATGTGGCCATATTAGGCAAAATCAACGTCGACCGAAATTTGACCGAATCTAGTCAAGTCGATCCTAACAGACATTTTGTTGTGTCGACCCTAACCCAAATTTGGTCATATTCGGCCATGTTGTTCCAGCCGAAATTTTTTCATATGCTGCTAAATTTTACCGAGTCGGTCGTAACCGAAATTTGTACATACTTGACCGAGTCGGCCCTGACCAAAATTCGTTTGAATTTGCCCGAGTCGACCCCAACCAAAATTCGGTTGAAGTCGGCCTCAACCAAAATTCGGTCGGTCCCGATCAAAATTTGGCTAAGTCTGGCACAACCAAAAGTTAGTTGAGTTTGTTCCATGCTGAAATTCGATCGAGTTAGCCCCGACAAAAAATCTCTCAAATTTGATGGTGTCGAACCTAAGGACACAAGTCTTAGAAAATTCAATTTAAATTTCTGTTATAAAAAATGGATTTTGGATTTTGAACTTGATCCAAATATTGGATTTGGATTTAAATCATGATTCAAATATTTGAATCTGAATTTCAAAAAATCAAAAAAAAAAAAAAAAAAAAAAAAAAAAAAAAAAAAAAAAAAAAAAAAAAAAAAAAAAAAAAAAATCACAAAATGACACGTGATAATTACTGTTCACTATCCGTTAACTATTTTAACAGTGTTAGCGAAAAGGACAAATTAAATAAAATTGACGAATATTAAAACTAAATTAAAAAAATTAAAAATATAACCAAATTAAAAAAACCTAACGAAAACTAGAAAGCAAATATCCTTATTTTTTATAATATTTTGGCAAGAGTTAGATTATTATTTGAAAGTGAAAAATTTAATTGTAGAGTTTTGGAGACTTTGTAGATTCACCATATATTTTATTTATTATTAGTATTTTTAGTTTATTTATAAAAATGTTAATAAGATATTATTTAAGTGATTGATATAATATAATGTAATATAAGTTTTCCGCATGAAGTTTTTATATTTGTAATATTTGAGTGACAAGTTTATACGTTATATTTTTTTTTTCATATTTATTAAAAAAAATTATGTATCATTATTTTCAAATTTGTTTCTTCCTTTTTATTTCTACACTAAACTAATAGAAGCAAGTAGAGATTAACGTTTTTTCGTAAATATATGAAAATAAGTTTTTTGTAAATTTTGTAATATATATTCTTGCGATTTTTTTTTATGAAATAAATCTATTTATGAACCATAAAAACTATAACTTATAACCATAATTTTTATCAAGAACCACCTTTACACTTTGCATTTTATATAAAATCGCAGTTCTTTAGGTTTAAAATAAATGTTAATGGTAACAAAAGAGAATGATGAAAACAAAGATAAATAAATATTCCTACAGAATAGGACATTTTCAATTCTGAACAAAAACTGTAATGTTTAATTCCCTACTTTCTCTGCATCTAAAGTTCCTTCCCGCCATGACCACAGCTTGACAAATGATAAAAAAAATTAAAATTTATTGATGACAACATCCTTAGATCCCAAGATCAACACCCCTGGTTTGCTGTCTAAAAACAAAGTAAAAGCCCCATTCTTTATTGGTTGAAGCACAAAGTCTCCCAAGATTGCAACCATCACTTGGATCAATGATGCCAAAGACGATTTTTCACAAGGTAACTTTGTTCGTATAAATTTCTAAGCAATGAATTATACAATTTTGACCTCATCCTACACCATAATTTTCCTAGTACATGCTATTGAAAGACTATCACAATTGTTCAGCAGTAACCATCAAAATTGCGTGCTGTGTTTCCTTCAAAGCCTCAATGATGACAAGAAACTGTACAATCTAATAAGTTAATTGAGTTCTATGCATCTTTAGAAGTCTTCAAAGTAAGAATTTGGTACATAAGGAGGGGAAGACAGGTTTGCAACGCATTTGAACTTTTGCTGCTTGTACTTATCCCGGACAGCTTCGAAGGATGCTGCTTTTCGTAACAAGTACAGGTCATGCAAGGTTTTGACACATTCTTTCAATTCAGCTGGTTTGTAACCTGAGCATTCACTCAAAGAATGACTCCATGGATGTACTTCAGGCGAGATAATAAATCTGGAAAGAAATACAGCTGATGCTGCCACAACAGAAGGCAAAAATCTTAAACAATCATAATCCAGCAAACTTAACTCAGCAAGATACTGACTCAAAAATTCAATCTGTGAATTTG
>Ga0214543_1004260_pt1 | contig 27293 bp, 14 predicted proteins | sample CNSS2metaG_FD_160094 | JGI IMG/M metagenome (GOLD analysis project Ga0214543, IMG submission 160094) | Root nodule microbial communities from cowpea collected in UCLA plant growth center, Los Angeles, California, USA - CNSS2 | ecosystem: Host-associated > Plants > Roots > Nodule | place: USA... | reverse complement strand
TATATATATATATATATATATATATATATATATATAAATTTATAAAAATTTTAAATTTTTTTAAATTGTAGGCAATGTATATTAAAAATTAATAAAAATTATATTTTTTAATTTTATTTCTTTTATTTAAACATAATATTTAATGTAAATATATAATAAAACATAAAATTAAATATAATAAAAATAAAAATAATATTTTATTTAAATATATAATAAAATATAAAATTCAATATAATAAAAAATAAAAATATTCACATTTAATTTTTCTTTTGGTTTCAGCTTTTTATTTAAAAATTGACACTAGGATTATGTTAATTACACCAATAAAGCAAATCATTCATATTAAGAGTCTCAATTTTAATGAACAAATCATTGACCTGTTTCAAAGAATTTAGCGAAATTTATCATAAAAGATTGAATTACATCAGTTTTTCAAAAATCGAGATCAAATTGAGATTAAAAAAAAATTGAGGACCAATTTTTAAAGGAAAACATGAATCAAAAAAGTAATTAAACCAAATAGTTATTAACATAATTTTTATTTTCCTTTTCATTGTCTTTTTAATTTTTCACAAATTGTAATAATTTATCACTCTCATATGTCATCCTTTTGTTTTTAAAGAAAAAAAAGTTAGACATAAACTCATTATATTTTTCATTTATCCTCTTCATTTCCCGTCTCTTGTCTTACTTGATGATGAACACATTATTTTTTTTATCTCATGAGCTTTTTGTATATTCATTTTTTTATGAATATAGAAAAAAAAATAATGTATTATGTATTAATAATAATGAATATATTTTTCTTTTAATAGTTACGTGTCTTAATTTTTTATTAGATTATGATCAATTATTTTTTAGTATTATTTACAAAAAAGGTATATTGATAAAGAATGGAAGAATAAATTAATCATTTAAGAGTAATGAAAATGAAATTATTGACTAAAACAAGATAGATTCTACCTTTTCACATGTTTTGAAACATTATATTAATGATAAACAATGTTCAGTTAGAGAAGTCATTTTTTGAAGCATTATACTAATCATCGAATCTAATGATCTTAAAATTATATTATTTTGGCCCCTCCGACACTTTTGGTCAAGATCCGCCACTGATCAAATTTATCTAAAAAATTATTGGTTTTCATTCTATTGAAAGAGCCTAGAGTTGTACGCCGACCAAAAGTAACTTTTGTTTTTTTAATAAATCATTTGATTATTTTATATTTCACTTTTACATATATTATTGTCATATTCTTTTGCATTTGTGTGTTTTGAAGAGAGAAAATGATAAGAGGAAATGAAAAGTTTTTTTTAATTAAAAAAATTAATTTATATATAAAAAATATAATTTGTCTCCAGGAATTTTTGTCTTAGTTCCATCATTATATATATTAAAAGGATGGATCATCTGAGAAAATTTGCAAAACTTATTAAGACGGATATAAACTACATCAATTAGTGAGTTAACTGAAACTCTAATGTCAAGTGCTTTTAAACACTAAATTTGTGGAAAACTTTATGGCAATTGACAACTTTACGTTTCAGTTGTGACAATAAACACTCAAAGTGAACAATGACTTAGAAAAATACACACATATATTATGGTCAGTATACATGACGAGTAAAGGAAGAGCTTTATAAGTTGGAACTTTCCCTGAAACCATGTCTTGGTTCTAGCTGGTAATTTTCAATGTCGTGTGATTGTGTCCATTTTCCTTGAATAGTCAAGAAACATTGGCAACTATGTTACTTTTGCAATTGGGTTTGGTACTGCTAATGCAGTCACTATTCTCATTATTTGTTGTAGTGGACATGACAACTACTTCGGTTGCTTCATGTTTCTGGGTGATTTCTGACGACACTGTCTTATTCCCCTTTTTCTCTTCTTTGCTTTTACCCCACAGAAACATGTACAAGCCACACACAATCAGCACGCCTCCGATCACACTAACATTATGCACAAAAAAGTTCAGGTCATTAGTCTACTTACCCAAAAAACAAAAACTTCTAAAGCAAAACTTTTTAGTGCAACCATGGATAAACTATGAACGAAAGAAAGGAGAATGTGAATCAGTGAAAAGAATCAAGGGAAAAACAATAGCTTTTCATGAGAAAGAGAGACTTTTTTAAGAAAAAAAAAATCATTACTTTTAATTAATTGATTTATATTATACCTTCCTACATATAAGTTTTCACCTAACATCAAGCTATCAGCGACAGCCACGAGCAGGAGCATGAGAGGGTTGAAAACAGATACAAACATTGGACCTCTCATTTTTACACACCATGCAATGGCAATAACCACTAATCCAGAGGCCACGATTCCCTACAAAACATTTTCATTCAAAATTAGTGATCATTGTTCTTATCTAGTGGCATATAAATGTTATGCAATTATACCGTATAAAGCACAGTTAGAATCCTAATACTGGAACATAACTTCCACTGGTTCCAGTCTTTTTCAACATAAAGGGCAAAGGCTGTGGCTTGTATTGCAGCCATTAAGGACATCAACGCAGTACTTGAGTGATGACTTGGGTATTCTTTGTTTATCTTAGACTGTTTCAACAAAATATGAAATCAAACTCACAATTTTCAAATATATATATATGGAAAAATACGAATATGTACCTGAATGATGAGCCATAATGCAAAACTGAAGCAGCTTCCAAAACCACACAAAGCACCCAGAAATCTATGGCTAGAGTCAGTATTATGCAGAGTTAATGAATGATTATTTTTATGCAGAAGAGCAGTGTGGAAACTCTTAACATCAATTTCTTGCCCTTTGAAAAATGTCAGCAACATTGACCCTCCAATTCCTATTATCGTTCCCACCACCTTCGCCTTCCCTGCTGTGCTTCTCATATTCAACTTTTCCAACCTACCAAAATTTAAGAAATTAATCCGACCAACCAAGCTCACCGATGTTAATTCTATACTAGATTAAATTACCTATTTTGTCTCTATCATTTTCTTTACTTCAAATTTATCACCTTTAAAAGAAAATTTATTGTAAAATTCAATCCCACACACATATGCATGAAACATAAGTACTCTAATTAACATATATACTCAGTATTTTCTCACCGGGTAAAATCTAAACCTTTCTAAACACTAGAAAATAAAATGTTAAATTATCGATAAAATTTTAGTGACCAAAAATAAAATTATTGATAAATTAAAATTTGTTCACGAATTTTATTGATAAATTTTAAAATTTTATTTATCGATTAAATAGTTAATTGGTAATAGATTCCTTAATAAAGTTCATCTATAAATTAGAATTTTTATATCAATAAAAATATCCATCAATTATAAATATGTTAATAAAATTTGTTTGTAATTTGTAATATTTATTATTAGTAACACATATTTATGTTGAAAATGGATGCCAAATCTATGCTTTAAACTTTGATTATATTATGGTAAAAAAATTTAGTAAATCTATTAGTAATAGATTTCTATTTTTTAAATTTATCAATCGACAAATATTTAACCAATAAATTTTTTATTGTGGGTAATTTATACGTAATTTTGATTTATATCAATAAATTTTGACCGTGAATAAATTTGCTTTTTTCTTGTAGAGGAAAAACTGTGTAAAGACTAGTATTTAGTTTTATCATATAGTTAAGAACTAAAACTGAAAAAGACTACAATAAGAATGAAATAAGTAGATTAGGTTAACTCTAATTAATTAAAGATGCTTTTAGTTTTATAAAAACATTTTTATATTGAGTTCATGGTGTGTGCGTGCATGACACAGGTCTGTCATTTTATACCTATAAATTTACATGTTATTTATTTATGGTTGTTAGTATAGGTCTAAATAAAGATATAAAATAACTTTTAATTACTATCACGTCGTGTCTTTGAAGTTGACATTCAAGAAGTTTATATACACAAGTTATGTGCGTCCTCCACTGCAACTAAAAATAAAGGTTTATCAATTATAAGAAGTCACGTAACAGCACTTTTGGAGTTAGTGAACCAGATTTAAGTCACTAAACTCATCATGGATTCTGATTGCAATTTTTGTAATGATGGCTATAGCACTGTCTCTCTCCCTAAATATATGGTCTATAAATTCTTCTATTATACTCATAACACATTCAAATAGAAATAGAAGAAAAAACTATCATATAATGGATATAACTGGTGATTACGTACCTGCACGAGATAGCCAAAATAAAAGTGACTGCAGGAACAAGATTATAAATTGCTGTAGCGAATGTTGCAGACACCAAATCCAAGGCCTCCAGGAACAGATTATGCAATAAACTTGCACTATATATTGTTTCACAATGACAGACATAAATAAATATATGGATAAAGTTTAAATGAACCATATACATACATGCATACATATAGATATAGATAGATACATACCCAAATAGGCCACTAAAAAATGACATGAAAAGCACCCTCCATGTCAACTTTGGTCTGTTCTTTCTGTTTTAAAAATGTGAAAAAAAGAAAGTAAGAAAATGGAATCATGTTGTTCTTGTAATTGAAGTGGTGTTGTAAGTGCTTAAAATGAAGAAAAGAAGCATGAGCGTTGAGAATGAACCTTTCGAAAATAAGAGCAAGAGAAAAAGTGAAAGCTACTGCAAAAATAAGACGATATGCAGTGACAATCCTAATGCTCATTCCATCATTTATGGCGAGCTTATAGAGCACATTCACAGAAGAATATGCAATTTGAACCAATACCATCAGCACCACAGGCTTTAAGTCTTGTACTAGGTTCTTCATCTTTGCACAAGCTGAAATCAAGTTTGGTTGAGATTGAAGAAGAAAATAGAGAAAAAATATGGAGACATGTGTGTTCTAATTTGCCCAAGTAGTGCATTTATATATGTGTATGTATGTAGAAAATCAACCACACTTGTATTTATCCAATATTACTGAATAGTCAAACTACTTCATCAATGGTATAACCAGTCACTGAATAAAAGAAGTCATGCTTAAATTAAGTTGCATTTTTTATAGTTCAATTAATCAGGTACTAACAGAACAAAAGCATATTCAGGAACCAATTTAATGACTAAATGCGTATCTAAAGGTAACGAATATAATTTCTGTAATTAAACTTAACATTATTACTGTTTGACATGTCAAATTTTACAGTTAATTATTGTAATATTTATTTTTGAAATTTTTGACACCCATTTAATGAACAAATATACCATACTGTTCACTGGGAATAAAAGAATTAATAAAGAATTGTTCATGATACAATTAAAATTGGAAGTAAGAGAATATATATATATATATATATATATATATATATATATATATATATATATTCCATGTAATTTGACAAAAAGTACGTTTTACTTTTGTTTACTCCAAACCTTTCGGCCTAAAATCATTAAAAGACAAACTTAAAAAAAAAAAAGTGATAACATGAAATGCAAATTCAAAATAGATTGTAATATAAATAATTTATAACATAAACAAAAATAAATATTGGAACAAACTTTTTACATCAAAACTAAAAGCATTTTAAAGTTGGAAGTAAATATAAGAAATTTATTTACATTTGAGAGATTGAAAATATATTAAAGTCTATATCAACTTTCACTTTAAATAGACTAACGAAAAAGTTATATTAGGAATTTGAAAATAAAAGTCTGTAATGGAATAGTTTTTTTATTATTAAATTAATTTTTAATATAAATATTAACAATTTACACTTGTAAAATAATTTGTCCAAAAATGTTTGATATGAAAATAAATATGAGAAATGGGCCTAACCCTTGCTTTGAAGACTTGACCTAAACCTAAGGCGGCGCTAATTTTAGCCGTTAATCGTGCTCCACGCCTTTTCTCTTTGATCAGGATGGAACATGGATTGTAGAGGAAAGGAGAAAAAGAAAAAAGAAAAAGAAAAAGAAGAATGGAAATTATTGCCAAAAATCAGTAGGAGCATTGCATAATAATAACTACTTTGGTAACCATGTCCAAACCATTTTGGTATCTTTTGGACTATGAAGACAACTTTGTAGTTAACAATAAAGACACTCAATTCTTTTTTTTTTTTTCTCTCTAAATACTTAGCTCAATTACTTAATTGTTTAAAATTCAAGATTATTGACAAAATTATATGAGTATATATACTAATTTATTCGTAAATACTTTTAGAAAAAGAAAAAAAATAGATTAAAATCAGTTTAAGTATAATCTAATTTATGAACGCTCAGTCATATTAACTTGTATAAAATTTAATTTTTAAGTAAATTGTAACTGAAAGATAATTCTTTTTTTAATTTTCGTTTAAAAAAATGTTTATGCAAATAAGCTCTACAAAATTATAATAAATAAGTGTGTTGTCAATCTATATTAAGTTTATATTTTACAATTATTTTATATTATTGCCCTTTTTAATATATTTATAAATTATTTTGTAGACTTTATTACAAAATATATGTTTTAGTGGTAACGGATATAAATATTTTAAATATATAAAAAGAATGAATTATAAAAGTTAGTACATATTTAAATAACTTTTGTATTTAAGTGTATGTTATATCATTTTAATTTATATAAATGTGCTATAAGAAACCATAATTTATAAATTACATATATTTAAAAAAAATAATAGAAAAAAAAGTCTAGTAATTGAGACAAATTGGTTTCATTCTTAATTAATAGCTTGAAAAGGGGTTTTTTTATATATATATATATATATATATATATATATATATATATATATATATATAAAAACGTGAATGGGTTAGCAATAAAAATAACAATAGGTGTATATTTGATTTGGTCCTAAATTAATTTTCGAAAATGATGTAAATTCATATATTGGCAAATAGTATAATATATAAAACTAGAAAGAGAAATGTGAAATTCTGCCCACATGTAGTGTTGTGTGAATAGTATACATGGCTAGCTGTGAAGCATCTGAGTGGTATTAGTTAACAGATTAGGTGAATAAAATAGCAAACAGAAAAATAATAAAAATCATCTCAACGAAAAATAAAGAAATTATATATGAGAAATGGTGTACAATTAAAATGAAGAAACCACTGCCACAAGTTTTTTACTTTTAGATTATTTGAAGTGGTTAGATAAATTTTTACATCAGATATAGAAATTACTTTTCACTTGGAGTAAAACTTGAATCATAACAAAGCCATAACCATATGTTTGAGCCATTCTAGAAGAGTGAGTTTGTGGCCGAGAGTGAAAGGGTGCAAATGGGTGTTTGGTGATGCAAGCAATGTGATGCAGCCTCAAATGAGAGTGAATTTCTCTTTTGCATCCTAACTTATTATTCCTCTCAAAAGGGTGATTCGCTTTGTTGCAAAATATTATAAGTTTGCAATTTCATCTAAAACAAACTCATTACTTTGATCCTAAACAAACACCATTTTTAGTTCATTGCTCTTCATATGGTTACATTGTTTAACAATTAAGAGGTTTTTTTTCTTTTTCTATAAGCAATATTGATTATGTATTACTAATAGAGCTTTTGGGAAGCTCAAACCCTTTTACAATGTATATACATACATTTCTTGTAAAATAAAAAGATAAGTTATCAAGAAACAATTACATATAATTTAAAATTCCCATCTGTCTACCATTCATAAGACATGGAAGTCTTTATTATATTCATCTACTATTTGGTCTCCAAGTAACTTATGGACCAACGAAATAGTTCACCATTTGTCTTACCTTTTACACTTGTTTGTTTGATCATGGATGAGTAGATTCTCAATTGACATACTCCCTGACTGCAGGTTCAACAGCACACCCCTAGTATCCTCAATTGTGGTAACTTCCTTTATCTAAGAAAATATTTTGAGTGCAAGTTGCAGGTTCAAGCTGCCTTGACTAGATCATTCTAACCCTACAAAAGCTTAAAAGCAAAGAAGAAAAGGGAGGTTTGCAACCTTGTTAAGAATGCAATATCTCCCAGGCAATTTCCAACAACATTGAAACCTGCTACCATTCAAACTACTTTGCACCACACCCTTACTAAGCTGGGTTTTTTCCTCTATCACCTTATCTTCTATGCATTTGATTATTAGGCTAAGGATTTTATGCATGTTATGGGAATATACCAATTTGAGTACATAAAATTTGTCTTTGGATATCTATTTGTGATCCAAGCCCATACCTTTAATTATGTCATGCAGAATATCTCTTTTGCATTGGTAACGTCCATTTTTACCTCTTTTTTGTGTGTTTATTGTCATGAATAAATGAACTATATTACCTAACTTTTATCTTGTTATATTCTCAAGTTTAGTGTATGTTGTATTACTTTGTGTTTTAGTTGTTTTATGTTTGTTTTACCTCTAATCTCTATTTTGAGCATGTTAAATAAGTTAAAAGAAAGCATTTGTGGTGGAGGAAAACAAGGTTATGCTCTACGAGGAGAAAAGTTCTCCCAAGATATTAAAGTCGATTTGGAACATCCCAATTTTAGCAGCTTTAAAACTAATAAAATAGGATGAAGTATATTAATGCAGTCTTACAAAAGATAAGGCTATAAAAATATAACATTTATACAAACCAACTAAACACCAATTCTAGCTCTACACGCAGACTAATCACTTACAATAGCTTCCAATGAAACACTCCACTAAGTTAACCGATGACTTCTTATCCTTCAGGGGTGTCTCTGAAACTGCAACCATATCTACTCTCACTGAATAGGTGATCATCACAAAAAAAAAAGACAAACAACACAAGACAAAACACAGAAGAAGGGTAAGCTATTGTAATAAAAGATTTAATCATTACAAAATACAAATAATTAAGTCATACATAATAAATCATCATGTTTCATACATGTGTTGATGTTGGACCCTGGTAAGTTTGCACTCACTACGCCCAAATTATCAATAGACAACGCACTTTAAAGAACGCTTAATTAAAAAAGCGCTCTCTATAGAAACACAAAATGTGTTATCTATTGGCTTCACATAGACAACATGTTTTTTAATAAGCGTTATCTATCTTTAATTTTTTTTTTCTTTAAAAAATTTAGTAAATCAAAAGAGAGAGCTTGTAGAGATGAGTGTTATGTACTGGGATACTAATAGAGAGCATGTAATTAAAAAGCGTTGTCTATTGTTCTGCTACTTTAATTAAAAAAATGGCACCCTCGCATTCCTTTCTTCATCAGCACCCTCACTTGTGCTTTTCGTTCCACACTTTGCACTTGTTCCGCACTCGTTTCGCGCTCATTTCGCACTCGTTCCGCACTCAGTGTCCAAGACTCATTCTGCACTTGTGCTTTTTGTCTACATCTATGTCGCACTTGATACAGGTAATGTTTCGTAATCATCTAGTGTGATTTCTATTGCTGAGAAATTTTTTATTGAGTATGTTTTTGTAAGGGGAAAGGGTGAAAAGGAGTGAACGCGATTGAACTTGTCATATGCCTCCCTTGTTGAGATTATTGATATTTATGAGGTTTAGGGTGCACATTTTTATGAATTTTTCTATTCGAAATGCAATTCACGAGGTGCACAAGCAATGGGTTAATTGGAATTTACGAAGCTTTGGAGTGAACTTGCATACTATTTTGTTTGCGTGAGTGAGCAAAGTTATTCTATCCTATAAAGAATGGAGTCTATCCTAACTTTATATGTTTTATACATGAAACTAAAGCCTACAAAGTCACTTTCTCCAATAGAAATGGAGAAAGTCATATTTGGACTAGATGAACATAAAGAGATTGTTAATGCATAAATTATTGGAGAAGTTATTGACTATGCATGGCTAGGTGCATCTACAATCTCTATATATATCGGGTACATAATACTACTTTTTATCATTAACTTTATTCTTTGATTAGTAGCTCTTATGTATGATATTACTAATGTATTCTTATATTTTTCTTTCATAAGGTACCTATATCAAACTTTTATTAAACCAAATGACAAGAAGTTCTTTTTTTTATCATCCCAAATAACAGCACATGAGATACCTATGAAAGAGAGAATGTAAAAAATAGTCAATATTTTTCTTGATAATGGGATGATTAATAAGTTTGTTGTTGCACCTATCATTACAAGGTAATACTTTTTTTTCCAACTTTATGAACAATATATTATTTTCAGTTAGATGCACATAATCTAATTTTGTTGATTTTTTCGAATTGTAGCCAACATTGGGACTTGCTCGCAATCAATATTAAGATAGAGATAATTTATTATCTTGACCCATTACACAATGACATTAATATGAGGCAAGATTTGAAGAAGTTTTTTGACATGTAAGAATATACATGTAATTCACATATATGTATACTTGTAGTTGTATTTTTTTTTTTTACTTACATGCTTTATTTTTATTTATTAACTAGGTTATACAAACCTACCGAGCTCAAAGAGGATATAAGGTTTCAAAGGCTAAGTTAAGCAATATCAAGTGGACAACAATTAAGGTAGTTACAATTATTTATTTGAAAATCAATGAATGTTGTTAATACCAATTATATTCATGTTTTGTACTTTTGGTTTTCTAATGTCCAAAACAGGCCAACGACAATGATTGTAGGTATTACATTTGTTGCTATATGAAGGAAATTATCACATATTATGAAGGAGGAACAATTCCAATAGAAGTAAGCTATATTATAAAATATACAGAGCGTTTTTTGTTCAAAGCACTGCGTATTGTAAAACACATTTGTTTAAATGAATGAAAATAAAATAAATTATAAAAAAAACGCATCAAATAGACAATGTTTGTTAATTAAAGCGTTTTTTATTAACGTGTAGATAGAGAGCATTTATTTGGAGAAGCGCTTTCTATTGACATGCAGATAGAGAGAACTTATTTGGATAAGTGTCATATATTGACGTGTAGATAGACAGCGCGTATTCGAAGAAGCATTATCTATTGAAAATCATTAGATAGCGCTTTTTGCAAGCCCTCTCAATTAATAGACATCACTCCATTAGAGAGTGCCTAAAAAGCATTGTCCATGAACAAAAAAAGCGCTCTCTATTGACAATTTTAGCGTAGTGACTTGTGATGGCATCTGATACTCTGCAAAGCGGTAAACATTCCCACACACAAGGTTAGTCCGTTAACGCCTTTGGTTAAGGTAAAACCCTTAGACTAGGACCTCCTGCTCCTCTCACCACATACCATATTCTTCTCTACTTGAGAATTTGAATGGTTATTAGAGTGTCAGGATAACTTCTAACAGTACATCAATGCATGCACTACAACAATTCACTACTAATTCTCCTTAAATTAGTATCAACAATTCTCAATAATCAATCATTTCTCAATCACTCATTCATAAAAGTTACAAAGATTCTAAAATTATCAACCAACAATTACTCAGGTTTTGATCTACTTGCTCAGCAAACACATTTTCTCGTTGGATGAAAGTGCACAAATGTCCTTTCGACCAGCAACCAGATGACTCGCCTAAGGAGTGTATCACTAGGACTCTAGGAGGAAACATCCTTCAATAATTTGCCCAACGAGTAAATGCTCGCTCAGCAACTCCCAAGTCAGTGAGCCTCAGACTTTGAATTCGCCCAACGAGTTTACATAATTCTGCAAAATATGATTCTGTGTAATTGTGCATTCCCAATCAAGTTTAAGCAACCCATGAACCTTCACATATGTTAAGCACATACCAAACTCAAATTTATCACAAACATCAATGTCAATTGATCTTAATGTAATACTAAAACATCAAACATTTCTAAACAAGCATAATTAAACCTAAATCCCATAGTTTCACATATCACATATCATTATGTAACTCAGATACAACGGCAAAATCACAGTACACTCATACAAATAATAATTCTAACATGTTTGTAACTTAAAAATAATGCAATTAGTTTCCCTTACATGTTATCCAACTTAGACAACTATATAAACGTCATACACCTCTAACTCCACAAGATGTTGTGTCTACATATAGAAATATCACAAAAATGATTAGGACATACCGTTATGATCACTTATTAGTGGAGACTCATACTGATGATTTAAATGACACATGCAACCGAAAGAAAGACTGCATGCAAGGGCAAAACATATTGGACCGAGAAAAGGGGTAGAAAACTAACTTACACGAACAGATAAAATGATCGATCCAAATTGAAGAACTCTCCGCGAGGATCACTTTTACGGTCTCAGTTCTTCAATTAGATTACCAAAGAGGAAGAATTCTTAAAGAGAAGTTAGAGAACTCTAGAAAAGTGATTTCTAAAGAGATATTATGTTTTAAAATGATAAAATTCTTATATAACAATTCTATTTATTCTAAAACCTTTTAATATTAAAATAATTGAGTCTGACTATTTTTAGACCACTATCACTTCTAAAAATCCATTTTCTATGTCTTTACACGATTCAAGAGCAAGAAGGGACATTGAGAAACACAAGATTTGTCACTATTTAATGCACCCAACATCCAAAATTGGTTGATAATCGATTACATAGACTTTGTAATCGATTACAAAAACCCAGGTGCACTTCATACATTTTTGTAATCGATTACATCAACTTTGTAATGAAAGTTGTCTTGGGCCCTCACGACTTCAAAGCTGACCAATTGACCCAAGGAAAATATTCTAGGAGGAGCACAATTTCTTCAAATGAAATCATGTGGAGAATACACAACTTGCCAAATTTTGAAATTTTTTTCAAATTTACCGAGATTCATAGGTTTGGAGGCAGATTTGCCTAGATTCGAAAAATAACCTTTTTTTACTATGTTGGAACAATTCCCATTATCATCTTTTGTTAAGTATCTAATGTTAAAAAATTTTGACAAAAAGTAGAAAGTTGAATAATATATGAAAAATAAATATATGAATTTTTCTTAAAAAGTTTTATCATAATAGATTTTTAATATATTTAATCTTATTTTACTTGTTTGTTCTATTTTTTATATTCTTTTTATATAATACTTGATGTGCTATCGTACGTCTTTACTTGAAAAAGCATACAATAAAGGAAAAAGTTACTTTGACACCGTCATTCTCAAATAACTATTATTTGACATTAACTTTTCTTAATAAAATATTATTATTTGAATAAAATATTAATTTATAGAAGTGTCAAATGATAATATTGGTGTCAAACTACCACCATCCTACAATAAATATGTTTTATGTGTTTCTGTGCCTACCTATATATACATGTGTCAAAGAACTAATATAAGATAAACACCATAAATACAAGATATAATTTAGAGAGAACTAAAAAGATCAACGAGAACAAAACAAAAAACAAAAATGGAATGGAAAAAATTAATAAATATAATAATATGACCCTTTTCAAAAAAATCTCAACTGGGTGCGTTAAAAACTTTTAATTAATATTAACTGTTTTAAGTTGAATACTTTAATCAATTACAAAAGGTATCAATCAAAAAACAAGACACAAGCAATTCCTGAAGAAAAGAACTTGCTCTATATATCACCATCTAAACAGAGTGTGCATTTCTCCCAACAGAAAAGAACAAAATAAGTTGTTCTTCGTATTTTCTGTAAGTAGTCTCTGATGTGAAGAGCAACATTCATGGTTGTTGTGACCTAGGTGCTGAGCTTACAACCTCAACATTTTCGAACTCTCCTCTGGTCGTGTTTTCTAATGACACTAATTCAGACTTCTTCTTTTTCAATTCTTGGGCTTTACCCCAAAGCACCACGTATAAACCGCACACGATCATCACTGCTCCAACTACACTGTTCAACTTAACCAAATAAGATTAATCATACCAAATCATAATTGTTTACGTAAAACTAAGACTAAGATTTAGAAAATACCTTCCTAAATATAATTTCTCATCTAACATAAAATATGCAGCTATATCCACCAGCACAAGCTGTAGAGGACTGAAAATAGACACAAATAGAGGACCTCTCTTCTTTATGCACCACGCAATGATCACAACCATTATTCCAGAGGCCACAATTCCCTGCGTAAACACTTCATTTCTCACTTATCTCATTTTTTTTCATTGGATAAGTTCTCAAAAATGAGAGTTTTATAGTTAGAATATGAAATTGTAAATTAGGATCATACCGAATAAGCTGCAGTTAGAAGCCTGATATTGAAACCCAGCTTCCACTGCTTCCAATCCCTATCGACACACAGAGTGAAAATGGTGGCCTGCAGTGCTCCCATTGTGTTCATTATAGCTGTGCTTGAATTTGAATTTGGGTATTCTTCATTCAATTTAGCCTTATCACCACGCATCACAAAAAAACTAATTAACACTACTCAAACAGCATAAACATGTCGATCATTTTCGAAGTTCATGTTGTCTAAAATGACCAAAAAATAACTGTGACTTTTTTTGTTGATAATAACTGATAAAAAAAACAAGATTATATTACCTGTAGTATATACCACAGAGAATAACTGCAGCAGCTGAGAATGGCCAATGGAACTCCCAACAATTTATTTCGAAACTGATGGGGTGATGATGGGTTGTGATGTGTATGCATAAGGTTGATTTTGAAGGAACAAATATTAATTTCTGTGCCTTTCACAAAGGTCACCAACATTGCCCCACTAATTCCAATTATGGTGCCTATCACCTTCGCCCTCCCTTCTGCTACTTTCAAATTTAACTTTTCCAATCTATATATAACAAATCAAAAGTTAATTTGGCTAAAGTAAACATATAGTAATTACTATAGTATAAAATTTTATGCAGACATTTGAACCAATGTGTATCAAAATCTAAAACTTACTTTGGGGGTGTTATTTACTTCAAAATTGTTGTATCTTTTAGAATATGTTAATTCATTTTAATTAGTCTGCTTTTGGACGTTTTAATACTTGGAGATTTATAATATGATTCTTATGTAATATTCATCTTTATTGTATGAATACTTTGTATTAAAATAGTACGAAAATCTGAGAAGAAGATAGGTAGGAGTATACCCGCAGGATAAGGCCATAATGAAGGTAATGGCAGGAGTAAGATTGATCATAGCCAACATAAACGATGCTGATGTTAAATCCATCGCAACAAGGTAAGAGTTACTGAATAAACTTCCTCTGAAATAAATAAATAAATAAATAATCATATATATCAGCATCGTTTGTATAATATATGAAAGTGAAATCACTTATATGAAGAATTCAGTAGTATACCCAAACAATCCACACAGGAATCCCAAGAAAAGCACCTTCCAAGTAATCTTTGACCTCGTCTTTCTGATAACAAAACATTCTAAGATGTGTTGTTATTTAACATTGATGATGATGTTAGGAGAGAGTAAATGGTGTAATTGGAAAAAGAAAGAAAAGGCAAAGTAACGAAGAACCTATCATAGATAAGAGCAACGGGAATAGTGAAAAGCGAAGCAAAAAGGAGACGATAGGCCGTGACCACCCTCATGCTCATGCCATCGTTTATGGCTAGCTTGTAGATGACGTTAACAGCTGCATATGCAATCTGCACAACCACCATTAGAATGTATGCTTTCAACTTATGCAGCATTCTCTTGTTTATGAATATGGTGTTTTTCTTATATGGGGTTTCACAAGTGCTTTAACCATATTATATGAGAAGAGAAACTTACATTTTTATAGTTCTGTTGTGTAGAGTTAGGTGGTGAATTAATGAAGAGAAATGTGGGATAGATGTTCTGGATTGCCTTGGTTTTTGTACATTCTATCATGTGGTTTTGTAAATGCTACATAAAGGAGAAATTGAGCTTCTCAATGCCTTTGGAGAGACCGACCAATAAATCATTATATCAAATGACACAATGTTTTAATGTCGTCAGACCCTCTGCATTCAATGGTCGACCCATACTTTTGTGCTAAATAATTAAGATGTTTCTAAAACAGAAAAAAAAATAATATAAATTTATAAATTAATAGATTTAATAAGAAAAATAAAAAAGATTACATGTTTGATCTGAGTCTATACATATGAAAATTTAATATAATATTACACTGTTTCTTTTCATTTATCTCGATTGTAAAAAACACTTATTCAATTCTAATACCTTAAATAATATATACATATGAGTTTATTGTATTAGATACAAAGATAAATAAATAAAATAAAAATTATACAACTATTTTATCAAAATAAAAATTTACAATTGAAAATATGAACCTTAATATATCAATTTTTTAGGAGAGCTGGGTAACAAATTCAGGTCAAATACAATAAAAAGGTGTTTGAGGATGTGAACCAAATAAAACAGTATTATTCCATTGTATGAAAACCAGTTTTGCATTTTGATGCAAAACGGATAATACACAACGGATTGATGCAATAGAATGGATGAAATCATGAGTGGAGTATGCATAGTGATTTAGAATCATGCTAATTGAAGCCTAGAACAGAAAATTACTTCAAAGAAGGATTGCAGAATTAAAATCCTAAAAATAGCAGAATTACCTAAACTACAAAATCTATCTCCTAAATTTAGGAAAATCTGATTTAACATGCAGAACCGAAATTAACTATGCAAGTTATGTTCGTACAAGTAAACTAAGGTAATACAATGAAGAAATATGGATTTAAGCATCAAAAACATAATAAAATGGATTAAACCAGTGTTGGTCTGTTATCAGCGAAGGAAAACGAAATTGCAACCAAACTACCTATTAATTGCGAGAATTTGAATTATAATGTGGTCTATGTCTCTTCATATGAAGGTGTCTTGTACCCGTTAATCTTCTGTGTGAGTTTTTCTTGTTCACCTTTATTAATCTTCTAGTTGTTCTTTGAGTTTTCACTGTTATCGTTTCCTTTATTTTATGTAGTTCATGGTCTAAGTGAATTTTACGTACATTCACTCTACATCAACACGTATTGAGAGTGGTTATAACTTCAACGACTCTCGCCTGCAGACCTTTCGGAGGCAACCATACTTCATCAGGTTTCTCCTTATGTAAAACGCAACCTATAGGTGTTGGAAAATAAAGATATTAAAAAAGAAAATATAAAAAATTTATAAAAGATCGAAAAATGTAAAGGAAGGGACCAAAAACAAATAAAAACTCGCACAAGTTGAACTCATTTTGTCTCCTTATCAAGTCTAAACTGCATGTCTGCATGATATGGCAAAGGGGCATTTTTCTTATATACATATATTCTGCACACAAAAGAAGTTCACAGAGCTGTTACCCATTATTTAATTCCAATAACACTAGCCAAAGTTTAGTATTGTCAAAACAAAAGTGGGATCAGAAGCTGATGCTTCTTGTTCTTATTCATGCTGCATTGCTTCACCAAGTATTCTATACTTTGGGAAGCTAGGATTTGCATTTTGGTCATAGGTGCTGCAGGATGGATGATTTATACAAAGTTGAAGCCATAGGTAATGTGAAGCCTGTACTGTTAATGATACTGCTCCAGACTCTATATGCAGTGGTGAATATCATGTTAAAGATAGTAGCAGATGATGGAATGAGCTTAAGTATTCTTGTTGCCTACCGATTCATCTTTGCTACTGCCTTCATTGTTCCCCTTGCTCTCATCGTTGAAAGGTGTTTCTCTTATAAGTTTCCCCTTAAATTGTTATGAAACAAAAACAGTTAGTTTCAGTTCCCATGCACATATAACATAACTTTATTAGTAAAAGCTAATGTTAATTTGAATCTATCTACTTTAATCTTGGTACGTGTTTGACCAGGAAACATCTGCAATATGTTACTGGGCAAGTTGTCTTCCTAGGTTTTCTCTGTGGCTTATTTGGGTAAAATTTCTAATGCCCTAATTCATTTAATATAGAATTTAACCAAAATGTGTAAGATTGTGATTTAAAAATTTTCAGGGGATCCTTACTACAAGGTCTGTACGTTAAATCGTTGGCGTTGACATCTGCAGTATATGTTACAGCCATGTTGAATCTCATCCCTGGTGTCACCTACCTTATGTCTGTTTCTCTCGGGTACGCTCCATGTAACCTTGCATATCAAACAATAAACTTTTAGATCAGGGTTTTCAAAAGAAAAATTTTTAAAAAAGATTATATATATTTATTTTGCAGACTATACTGTGAAAAATCTAAAAAAGAAAAAATAATCAGAAATCAGTACAAATAACATACTCACCGAATTCAAGTTCTTTAATGTTTTTCAATGGTGATTTTCAATTTTGAACAAATTTTAACGATTAGAAAAGTTTGACATTTGAATTATGCAGACTTGAGAAGTCAAATCTTAGAACAGCAGGTGGAATGGCCAAGTTGGTGGGAACTTTAACAGGAATTGGTGGTGCCATGATCCTCACTTTCTACAAAGGAAGAAAGCTATGCCTCTGGTCATCACATATTGGCTTGTTGCATCATGCACCATCACCACATGGTGCCCCCACAGGTTCTCCATTGTGGGGCTGCATACTAGCCTTTGGAGCCGCTTTGACTTACTCAGTGTGGTTGATAATCCAGGTTCAACTCAAAATTGCCTTCAATAACTTTCTGAAGATTTTACAAAAAGTGTTACAAAGTACAAAGTATTATGATACTAATACAGATCTAAAGATTTTGGAACAGTTACTTTTAGGATCAATAATCAAATGAGTCTGCACAGACCAAGAGAGTGTTTCTTAATAACATTACCAAAACCTTTAAATTTTGAACACATCCTAGAATTTCTTCAAATTCAGACAACTTGTTTGCCTAAACTTGGTCAGAAATTGAGTTTTGTAAGATAACCGCAGACAAAGATGAGCGAGAAGTTTCCGTGGCACTATTCAATTGCGGCTTTAACATCTTCAACCGCCTCAATCCAATCCGTTTTATTTGCGCTCTCTACGGAGAAAGATTGGAGCCAGTGGAAACTTGGTTGGAACTTTAGGCTTGTAACAGCAGTTTCTGCGGTAACTGATTAAATATGTGTTTTTGGTGCTTTCTAAACACTCTCCTTTGCCATGACCAGCACACACATACAACCAAAATATTGCATGGTTAAAATGAAGTAAATTACAAACTATAACTGGTAGCTATATTTTTTGTTTTGCAGGGAATTTTGGCCTCTGGAGTGTGTTACACCCTTTTAGCGTGGTGTGTGCGAAGGAAGGGACCGCTATTTGCGTCTGCTTTTAGTCCTCTAATGCTGGTCATTGTGACCCTTATCGAGCCTTTGGTAACAGATAAATGTCCCAACCTTGGAAGGTGAATTAAACAACAAAATTAGCTATGCAATTGTATGTGAACCTTCAACTTTTTCATTTCAAGTGTCAATGCTGTGCAGTGTTACAGGATCAGTGCTGGTTGTGGGGGGATTGTACCTGTTGCTGTGGGGAAAAATTAAGGAAACACAGATGAAGCAAAGCAAGGAAACACAAATGAAGCAGATCGAGGTATTCTCAGAAGACTCTGTTCAATGTGAAACAATCCACTTTACCAACCCATCTTTGGCATGCTGCCAAAGGGATCAAGACAAGAAGATTGTAACAAGTGTTACTTCCTGTTCACCATCAACTATATCAACCATTACTAAGTGAAAATTCAACACCACTAGGGTCGACCCAGTGGGAGAAATTGAGTAATTTGTGTGAGATTTCAAACATTTGAGGTAGCAATTCATACGAGCAGTTTATGGGCATCAAACACATTTGTTTTATGGGAAAGCCTTACAGGAACTCACATTTAAATGGGAGTGTATTCATATAATATTTTCCTTTTAGTAGGACATAAAAATTTTGGAGAGAAAAAAGAAAAGAAAATTTGTCTGTTAGTATTTCGATTTTGCAGTAAAAGTTAAGGAAATCCAAAGTGAATTGCCTTAGAAAGTAATAATGTGAATGATAAATTATTCGAACATAACTTTACACAAGAGCAAGCCTTGAAATTATCTTGTTAAAACAAATTTTATAAAAATAGAAAAGATAATGAATCAACAACGACATGCAGTTCAGTTACTAAACTGAGCTCTACATCAGATTAATTTATCTGAGGCGCAAGGATTCAAATTCCATTGGAAGCATCATTTTTATCAAGGCAAAAAGTGCCTCTATCCAAAAAGCAATTCATCCCCAACACACAGGGCATATAGAAACTTTATAGATAGTACCAGAACAAGGACAACTACAACTAAAATACACATTTGCATAATAATATTTAAAAAGCAAAGGACAAAGCTTAAAAACCTTTTCTGAGCATATAATCTATATATGCAACTTAAAGAACAAAAAACATATTTAACATGAACTGAAGCTTTAGAAAGGAAATCTTAACACTCAAGATGCCCTACCTACCATACCAGATATTTGGATGAAACAATTGATTACAGTAATTCCTGGCGCGGAACAGCATTTGCTTGGATTATGTTCTTTAGCCTCAGTTGTGACATTTTCAGTCTACAATAAATAAAGACAGAAACCATAAGCATTAGTTATCATCATTTTCTATAAAGAATTGATGTTTGAGTTAAAGAAAAATCTGGAATTGTCCTGAAACAGAGAGAGCGAAAAGAAACTGTATATATACAAGTTTCATCTCATTAGAGCTCTCTAGTCCCTCAACATATGCACCAAAGAATAGCATTGTGTTAATTAAGGTGAGAAAATACAAAATATAGCCACACTGGAACTACCTCAAAAGTTCATCCATTACAATTGATGGTCGAATAGCTATAGGTGGCACAACAATGTTGTTATTCTGAGTTCCTCTGGTCTTTCAGCAACATAAAGTAATTCACAGTCCTACAACCAAATGTAGTAAACATGTTCAACTTGCTAGAAAATATACCTTATTATACATAATGTCCACTAAATTGCAGAGAATACGAATTTTTCCTAAAATAAAAATCGGAAGGAGTTAGACAAATAAAACCCAAAAAAATGAATATAAATATAAATATTTACCTCTCAATCATCTTTCTAAACAGAAAGAACTTGGAATGGATTAAGAATTCAATTAGACAGATTGGTGGTCCCCCTAGAGACTTTTATAAGAGAAAGTGTGGATTCAAGCTCCTCAACAATATTATCTTTACATTTTGAACAATCATGCATGATGGTCAGTGAAACAGGAAGCTTCTTTACCGAACCTGTATAACAATAGTCATCACAAATACCACCTCAGACATAAAAAATGCATATCTTAACGTGTATTATGCAAGGCAATCATATATAGTCCTCTTAAAATGGTTAAGCAATTGGATAAATATATCTCCTTATAACAAATTATTTCAAATTGAGAGAGAAAACAATGGTTTTACTTATGACATGTGTAGTGATAGTCAGTTCAGCAAAATAGGAGTCTTGAAGGAACAAGCTCCTGCAATAAAAGTTTAACAAATTTTGAGCCTGCGTTAGCACATAGTTCATATAAAGTTTAGACAAAAACATTGGGAATCTATATTTTCCATATACTAAAGGATTAATAAAGCAACAACTTCATGCAGACCGTTAGAATCCTAGAAACATAATAACCAATAATATTAAGATCAATTGATGTTATGATCAATTAGATTGATTTTATATTTATGTTATATTACCTAAAATAGGGTAACTGAATCTTACGTTATTATGTCCTTTCACCTGTAGCAGAATTTTAAGCTGTCAATTATCATTTCCTAGCAACATTGAACAATTTATGTCTAATGTTGTGGGAAAACAATACATCCTACTCTAATTTCATCAATAAACTTACTTGAAGGTGTCAGATATATTGTGTTTTATGTTAATTAGAGAAACATAGCCTCTATTGTTAATTAAGGAAACAACACAAGGGAGATTAATATCATACCTATTTTTCACTATATTCAATATGATATCAGAGTCAGGTTAAAACTTATCTTAGTGAGATTTATTGTTTGTTGGGCATATTGTTCCACCTGCTGTTGGACCATTCATTGATGTTAAGTCCCATGCTCGAGATGTATATACCTAGGCATGAAGGGGTGTGTTGGAAGTCTCACATCGACTAAAGATAAGGCCAATTTAAAGTATATAAATGGGTGCAAACATCACCTTACAAACCGGTTTTGTGGGATTGAGTTTGGCTTAAAGTCTTCCTCTTAATAAAGGAAAACATATAGTCAAGTAAAAAGAACTATACAACTCCATAAGAAATGCAAGGATACTACTCGATATCTAGATTGCATAGAAGTCTATTTACTCTGAGCTATTTTAGTATGCTCTTGAGGATATATCAAAATAAATGTGCATGCAGAGATGAACAAACTTACCAATAGAAATGTCAAAGGATTAATTCCCTTTAAAAGCTCAAGTTGTTTAGTAGAGCTAAAGAAAATTTTATCTAAAATCCCCTTAACAACAATTTCTTGAGCTTGAAATGTGGACAGTGCACAAACACACTTCACCTTGGGCCTTCCCTAATTTGAGTTAGATTTAAATAAAGGTGTAGTGAAACTCTTCAAGTGTGCTACCCTTTTGGAAACAAAAATTCTTGAATTTCAGTGTCTCCTTTATTAGTAGATAAGTAGTTGATAATCATTTTTGTGGTGGCAGCATCCACCGAAAAACCCTTGTCTCTCATAATTGCAAGGTATTTTATTGACCTTGCAATCTCCTTTTTTGTCAGCAAGCCTTGAACAAAGACATTGTAAGTGCAGTTATTTGGCAGGCAGTCATTATCTTCCATATTCATCAGCAAGTCTTCAGCTTTATCTAACAGTCCTTGTTTACAGAGACCCTTAATCATAATGGTATACGTATAAACATTAATTTGCAAGCCTTTAGCGGGCAAACTAGAAAAGAGTTCCCATGCAGCATTCAATTTCCCGGCACTGCATATTCCGTCAAGCAAAATGGTATAAATGACAATATTAAGATCCAAATTACTCTTCTCCATTGCCTCAACCAATGACACTGCCTCAGAAAGGAGATTTCCTTTACACAGGCCATCCAACATAACAGCACAAGTTTGGATATTAGGAACTTGACCATGTTTATGCATATTAAAAAACAGATCTTTCGCAGCTAATGGTTGACCTGCTTGACAAAACCCACCTATAAGAGTGGTCCAAGTGACAACATCAGGTACATATCCCATCTTACCCATTTCCTCCAACAGATACATAGCCTTGTTAATGTTTTTGTTCTTGCACCATCCATGGATAAGTGAAGTGAAGACTACAATGTCCGGTAAACAGCCCCCGTTAACCATAACATTAAATACTCGCATGGCCTCATTCATTTGGTTTTGCAAACAATAAACGTGAATCAGTGAATTATATGTAAAGACATCCGGTTCCTCACCCATTATAATCATAAACCCAATCACACTTTTAGCCTGCATTACTTTTCCTTCTTTGCAGAAAGAATCCACTAAAATATTGAGTGTTTGGACATCCGGCATCATTCCCATTTTCATCATGTCATCCAGAAGAGAACCAACTTCTTTCCATCTTCCAAAATTACAGAGACCTTGAATCAAACAAGTATAAGTGACAAGATTAGGCAAAACACCTTTCCCACCCATTTCACAGAACAAATTTAATGCCTCATATACCAATCCATCCTTGCACAAACCATCCATAACACTACTGTAAACTACCACATTAGGTTTCCAATTCCTTTCCTCCATCTTCCTTAACCATCGAACCGCCACCAAAGTGTCTCCCGTCTTGCACAACCCATTAACCAACACCCCATAAGTGTATACATCTAATGGATACCCTATTTTCTCCATATGATCAGCCAACACCACTGCCTGAGCCACATTGCCTTGCACACAAAGCCCATTAATGAGATTGGTAAGAGTCATCACAGTGGGCTCCAAACCAAGTTTGAACATGGTCCCCAAGACGGAGAACCCAAAAGATATCAACTTTAAGCGGCAAAGACAGTTGATCACAATATTAAGAGTAATGGTATCAGGTTCTATGCGTAGAGCAGAATACATGTGCTTAACCAAAGATATGGCAGTGGTGTAATGCCTCAACCTCACAATAACACCCAACAATAAAGTAAAGTCCTTCACAGAAGGCACAGGCTTCATTCTAGCCATTCTTTGAAACAAGTCCAAAGCTTCATCAAAGTTCTTCACTTGACCTGTCCTGCATAGGTGCCTCATGAAAATCAAGAACTGCGTCCCGTTGCTGTGCCTCTCAGCGTCATCTGTGTTTGTGGTAGTGACTATGGAAAGGGTGTGAGAGAAAGTGCCGATCATGTGATGAAGACAAGGGAAACTAGAGAAAAAGAGAAATCTTGAAGCATTCAAAGTTACTCTTTTGCTTCCGAGCAGCATCAGTGCCAGAAACAACTTGCTCCCTAATGGTTGCAAACAATGTTATCAAGATCGTGAGTCAACTCGTTAACTCGGACTAGTTCAATGAAAACGAAGTCGTATGGGGAAGACGAACCCACCAGATTAGGGCTCCCCGTGTTTAAGCCCCCCTACTTCTTCTCGCGGATCACCCTCTCTCATCTTCCTCTCTCACACCAGATTAGGGCTCTAGTCTCGCGGTTCACCCTCTCACGCAGTCTCCCGCGTTTGCCGTCAACAACATGGTGACCATCGTCGTCGGTCGTCGTCGCCTGACACGCCGTTGGCTGGGTCATTCTCTGTTCGCACTCGCCCTCTGCATTTGTATACTTTATTTTGGTATAATTATCGATTTAGTATTAAATTAGTTGAATTTATTCTCCTAATTTTAAGAAGGTTTAGTTTGCTTTTTTTTCGTTAATTATCGATTTCATTTTTTTATTTAAATTTGTTTTCAATTTAATATCTATATTTTTTAAAATTGTCTAATTTTATCTTTTTCTAAATTGAGACTAAATTAATAAACAAGTTTAATTACAATTTATATATATATATATATTATAATAAATTTTTTTAAAATATATATATCAAATCATTCCACTTAAATACTCAAATTATTTTATTTGTTATATTTTTATCTTTATAATTTTTTACACTTGTCAAAGTGATCATTTTTTCACTCTAAAATAACTAATTTAAGCATATTAGGTAAGATTTAATTGAAAATTTGAAGGCCTAGAAGTTCACATAGGAGCAAGGTCAAGTTGATGACGAAGCATGAAGTGTGCAAAAGTGGCATGGTTGACTTTAGAGTTAACTTTTGTCATTCAGACCCCAAATCAAGAGTCAATCATTTGGATCACTTTAGGACTCTAAATGTGACTTGTTTTGGCCTTGGAATTGTCAAAAATCTGATAGGGGCATATTGAAGTTTGGGCTCATTTGGTGATAGGTGACATAGTGTAGGTGAGGTTTTAGGGTAGATTTGGTGAGGTGGCATGGGAGACAACCCAGTAGCCTCCGAGGGATTATTCTGAATATTTCTTGGACCATTGGAGACTGTATTTGGGAACCATCATACCACTTCATTGGGCAAACACAAAATTCCACCTTCTAACACTCATTTTCACTCCATTTTTACCTTTGGAAGCTTGGATAGCTCAAGCCTTAGTGAGAGGAAGGTCGGGGCAACTCCTTGTACTCATTTTTTTTGTATTGTAATCTGGATTTGAGCTTTAATGAATGAAAACTACAGTAATGTTTGTTTAGTCTATGGTTTCATAATGTCCATCATCATTTTCCATTAAACCACCACCTTGGCTACCACTTTTTGAGCTTGAATCCCACCTTACCTTACCGAATCTAGGTGTTGGAACCAGGCCTATGAATTGGTGTGTCCAAAAGACCTCTATACATCATTGTTTCAGAGAAAACAAGATGAATAGGTTGGATTCAACACCAATGGTAGTAATCGAGCTAATTTCACTCATATTTCTCCATGTCATTGCATTTTTACTAAAATTTTGAGTTTCTTCTCATTCCACCACTTCACACACATCACTTTTAAGTTCCTTTAACTGTTTGCAAGTTTAATTTTGAGTTTCCATCATCAAATCACCAAAACCTCAATTTTGCTCCATTTTCACACACCACTAGTTACTATTCCATTAAATTTCTCACTCATTTCTTAATCATTTTGAGTTCCGTAAATTTGTGCACACTCCTGGGATGATTTCTAAGTTATTTGAACCATAACACCACCTAATTACATCACCAATTCATCAATTCACATTTGTTTGCATAATTTCATATTGTTCAAGTGCCCATGTTACTATTCCATTCGAATTTAACATCGTTTACGTGTTTTGATCCAACTTGTGGTTTCGTTTAGCTCCTTTTTATGTTCCACAAACTATTAGCATCAACAATTTTATGATTCCATCCACAAATTACCAAGTTCAAATCGCACTCCACTTTTCGTTTTTTGTTGCTACATAATTTTGTGGTTGTGTAATTTTAGTGATTGTTGGTGTAAATGGATGTGGGGGTTTCATTCTTTGCATCATTGCGAAACTATCTACACATTCAATTGCATTTTCGTTGCACGAATTGGTCGAATTGATCGAAATCGCGTTTCTGCTCAAATTTGGGAATTGGGGTTCATGAAATTGAGAACTTTGTCTGTAGTGCACCAAATTGAGTAATTCTAATTTCTAGATTCAATTGAGATCATTTATAATCATTCTACATCATTACATTTTCAATTGTATCATCAAAGAGACCAATCTAAAGCTACCATACACTTTATTCATGAACATTTTATAGATTTTGGACATATTTTGAGTTTAATGAATTTGAAATTGTTGTAATAAAGTTTGAATTTAAAAATTTAAATCCAAAAACACTATATAAATTGAATTCTTTTTAATGTATCCAAACAACTTTCACATATTTATGATATTTCAGAAGAGTTCACATCTAAGATGGAACAAATTCTAAAAATTAAAGAGTTGAAAATACTTTAAGGTTCTTAACATAATAAAATATTATAGTATGTAATAATATTTAATAAGAATATAATAATATAATAACATAATTGTAACACCCTATTTGAGTAGTATAAAATTATTAAAATAAGACATTTCATATTATAATATAAAGTAGAGCATGCGATTGATGTATATGATAATCAACCTTTTATAGTTATCCAAAATATACCAAAACAGTAATACCAGAGGCACAAAACAATGTCATAAGCAGAACTTAAACATGAAATAGTTGTCCAAAAGGACTACTCACAGAGTAAGAAATTACAAAATAAACAATTCCAAAAGGGGCTCAAAAGAACGTTAACAAATATGCCTACACTAAACAACATTGTCTCTACCAACTGCATGATCACCAGAGATTTTCATATTTGCTCACACCAAGATTGGTGATCATTAAAAAAAGAAAACACCATAAGAAAAACAGAGCACAAAAAGGAAAAGGGTAAGCTAGTTAAAAAAAAAATACACGTGTATATATATATATATATATATATATAAAGAAATACATATATATATATATATACGTGTATATATATATAGATACATATATACATATATATATATATGTATATAT
>Ga0214543_1004259_pt1 | contig 27296 bp, 8 predicted proteins | sample CNSS2metaG_FD_160094 | JGI IMG/M metagenome (GOLD analysis project Ga0214543, IMG submission 160094) | Root nodule microbial communities from cowpea collected in UCLA plant growth center, Los Angeles, California, USA - CNSS2 | ecosystem: Host-associated > Plants > Roots > Nodule | place: USA... | reverse complement strand
TAAAAATTTAATTTTTAAAATATATATATATATATATATATATATATATATATATATATATATATATATTTTTTTTTTTTTCTTCTTTCTCGTTATAATAAGGTGAAACTTGATAAATACTTCCATAGAACCAACAACTTTTAATGCATGTAAATATTTTATGAAAATTAAAAATCCAAATACAATTTTACTTAAACAAAACATGTACAAGTTATTGTAATAAAATATTTATTATTGAAGCTTATAACACTCAAAATTTACATTTATGACATGTAGAAAATAATATTATAACGAATCTACTTACTAGTTTTATGCATGAGTGATGAACTTCCCAAATTTAATTTCTAATTTTTGGTGAAAATTTACATTATGATTATATATTTTTTGTATCCATAAAATTTAAGTTGAGATATTTCATTTATAAATTGTAGATTATGTATGATGAAGCATGTGGTGATGGATAGCCTAAGATATATTAATGTGTTTAACAATGTATATTTAAATGGTGTTGTAGTCGAAAGATGAAGCAGTGACATAAATTTGCTGGGGAACAACAATGGCAGACACTTAACCACCATTTTAATACATCTTCATTTCTTTACCTTTTCAAAACACCACCCTCATCCATTGAACCCATCTTATTCTCATCTATTAATAATTTACAAACTAAATTATAGGTTTAATATTACCTTTCACCTTTACTTTTTTTTTTTATTAATGATTCAATATTTTCTTTTTATTTATTTTTATTGAATATGATGTTATACTAAAAAAAAAACTCAATATGTTGGAAGTTTACCGGAAATAAGACAATTTTCTAGTACATAACTGAGTGCAAATTTCATCTTACAACTCGGTTTTGTAGGGATTGAGTTAGACTTGAAATTTATTTCTAACCCAATATGATATTTTTGGTTAGATTAATATTAACATCTAGGCGATGATAAATTAATATATGCTAATATAATTATTTATTCTTTTTTATTTATTTATTGTCCAATTATAAGAACAACATGAGAGAAATGACGTTAATTAACATATTGATAGGGATTATATTGAATAAAAATAAATAAAAAGATGAAAATATAAAACTAAATTATATATTTTTATCTCGTAAAAAACCTATTTTGGGTTTTTATTTATTGAATTTATATCAATTTACAAAAAAAAAATGGTTTTCAATTTATGTTTCTGGAATTCAGTTTTCATATGATATTCACGATGTTTATATATGTTTTAGTTTGAATATAAATTCAGTTTTGTAGTTTTCATGAAAGTGAATATAATAGAACAAAATTAATAAATAAATAAAATAGTTTAAATCCTATATTATAATAACTAGTGATCCAATCATGTAAAAGACGACTAATCAAAATGAACTTTCTTAGAAAATAAAACCAAATTAAAATTAATAAATAAGATAAAGGACAAAATTATAATTGGGTCTATTTTAGTAAATGAGTTCAATTGAAAATAAAAATTGAAGAAAGTTATTTTTTTTAATTTTGTATTTAAGATAATGAATAATGAAAAATAAAGAATGGGTAGCCAGATAGAGTTCCATGCATGATAGCAACATGACTAAAAAAATGGAGATCTGTATTTGGATAAGGTGGCATCCCACATCCTTATTATGTACATAACATAACATATGGGTCTAATATGGGTCTATGCAATGCATTCAAAATCTCATTATTGAAAAATATTCATGAAAAAAAATCATTCAGACACCGGTATTTTGACACCATATTTTATTTTACTACTATTTGACATTGTCTCTCATTATTATTTACTTTCTCTTCTTTTTAAAAATATAAAAATTAACTCTTGTTAAAACTATTTTATATTTGTAAAAATTATCGAATGGTCATTAAAATAGTGTCAAACAACCTTTCTTTTATTATATACTTTATAATATTATGGTACTTTTAAAAAGAATAGAGAAGAAAAAAAAACTTTAAATGATTAAAAAAAGAATAAAGTGTGTAAGTATTTGATTTGTTGTTGTGAAAAAAAAATGATTGAAATGTGATAAGGTTAAGTAAATAAGAGTGGAGGCACGCACCATAAATGAAAGAAAATGAGTGATGGATTGGATTTGAATGTTACTTCACATCTCAACTATTGTTTTTTTTTCATTAGTCTCTGTCTCATATATTGCGTAGAAACAGCGTAGCATATATATGTATTATATTATATGATTGGTGAAAAATGGTTGTAGTAAAAATAATAATAATAAAAAGATTGTAAATAAGAATAATATTCGTAACTTGTGCATTACGGTGGTGCTTGCGACCTTCTCAGAAAGACGTTGAAATGGCACGCGTATTTCCCATACTATTCTATTCGCATCACATTCCAAATATTACTTCAACACGCTTAATCTATTTTAGGTTTATATATATATATATATATATATATATATATATATATATATATATATATATATATTTATTGTTGGATTTATATATTATAATCATATCGGTTTAATGATATTTTTTTGACACAATTTTTAACGAAAAATTTAAAATAATAGAATTACAGATCTTTAATTTTATATAGTGTTTAATTTTATTTTTTTTAATTTAATGAAAGATTTTAATTCATACTAAAATTATTCCATATATATATATATATAATATTTATTGATTTATTGATTTATTGATTTTTTTATTAAAATTAGTATATTTTAAAAGTACTGTAAAAATGATATAAAAGATTGATCAAATCATTCAAATTTAGTTTGTCGTACTTAAATATTACAATTTTTACGGTCGGTGTGAATTTTTTTACCGTTTACTAGACAAATTATTTTGTATATAAAAGAAAAAAAATTCTACGCCAAATTTATAAGATAACATCGATATTAAACCGTTTACTAGACAAATTATTTTGTATGTAAAAAGAAAAAAAATTCAAAGTCAAATTTATAATCGTTAGAATTAATTACTTGATACGTTTTGAAGTTTAAATTTTTTTTACAATGTTGTTTTTAAAATATATGAGAGTTGAAAAAAATATTTTAATTATTTTTTATCTGAATGAATATATTAATGTACTAAAACAAAAACAAAAAAGAATACGGATTTCAATTTTTTATGTTTACAAATTATTATGAAAAGTTTTGTACTTTAAAAAAATAATAATAAATTTATCAAGTATGTGATATACGTGTTGTGAAAATTTTTGGAACAATTAAGAGAAACAAATGAAGAATTGCGATTTGGTGCAAACTGAAGAACATGAAGTTTTCTAATTTCTAAAGGTTCAAATGCTTAATTAAAATTTTGGATTTTGGGTTAATAATTATGTGATTCAATCTCTAAATTTCAATTATGTATGTTCATAGCTATATTCTAACTATGAAGTACAACTTTAGTTTTCTAAATTTTAATTACACTAATTTAGTTTTTCATAGTGTCATTTTTTTTTTCTGTTAACTAAGATATGATTTTATAATGCATGAATAACATTATAAGGTGATGTTAGTTAAAGACAATGAAAATTTTTTTCGTGCATTTTTCATCCTATATAAATTCTTTAGTTCAAATTTTTCAAAAGTTATGAAGCTCTTTGACATCTTTGTTCTATATTAAGATATATGTTTTAGGTAAATCATAAGATTATTACATGCTAATTAAGTATCAAGACAAATTGTGTGTACCTAAATGAAAACTCATCAAAATATTATAAATAATTAAATATATTGTGTTTATTAATTATTTATTTATTATCTTATTGATATCAACTAAATTTAACATTTTTTTCCATAATCACCACTCACCATCCATTAAAAAAATAATTATAAATGATACATTTAGTTTAAAGAATAAAAATTTATCAACAAAAAAAAAATCGATTTCTTGAAAGTAATCACAACCATATAAGAATACATAATGTTTAAAATGACCTATTCAAAAGATTAAAATCACTACTATATAATACTTGATAACTTGAGTGGGAAAATTAAAAGTGAATAATTCAAATCATAAACTTATTTGGAAAATCATTTAAATTTAGAAGATTAAAATTATTTGTTAAAAATGGACTTTAAACTTAATTCAATCTCATAAAAATAATTTATAATATGATATAAAATCATTTTATTTCTGATCGACGTGTTTAACTATAATTCTTCAAAAGAAAAAAAACACACAATTAAACCACATAAAAAAATGTACAAAATGAGAAAAACATGTTCTATAGTTATTTCTCACAATAAAATAACAATTAATATCACCAACTACATAAAGTGTCATTCATAATAGATATTATGAAACTCTTGTATGAATAAAATGCAAAATCATTCTTATTTTTCATTAATGTAAGCATAAAATATTTGAGTCAACTATGTGAGATAATATAAAAACCTTAAACCCAGTGTAATAAGTAGGAGAATGGGTACAGAATTTAAAAAGATTAAGTTAATTGATAAAAAGGCTTAATTTTTGCATTAATTTATACATAAACTAAAGGATTTGACGTATTCTATATATAAATAATTAAAAAAAATTAAACATCAAAATCATCTTACACATACATGTCCATTTGGTGAAATTTAATTTATTTTTTCTGTCTTTGAAAGAATAAAGGCCACAAATTCATTACACGATAGTTGATGTCTCTGTCTTCTTTCACAATGACTTTACTTCTTATAGCAAAAGTTATGGTTGTGTAAGACTACACTAAATAATTATTAATTAATAGACTGATAAAAAAATATTAATTAAAAGGGATTGTATTTGTGGTGTGACATATATTAATTTTGAAGGTTAGAAGCATGTGCAAATGTACACATGGAAGATATGGCATAATTAAAATCATCATAATAATAAATAATATTACTTATTAAGTTTTTTTAATTTTTATTTTTCTAATTAGGGATTTAAACTTATGTCTTATAACATCGAATATATATATATCTTTTCATTCATGATGTTTCCTTTCAAATTAACAATTTACTAATACAGTTCAATTCTTCCTCTCATATTAAGAACATTACTACTTCATTACTACTACTACTTTTTTTTTTCCTTTTCAGCCTTTTAATACTTTTTCCCTAAAAAAAAAACTTATAAAGTTATTGATTTTTCTCTTTTGTCCTATTAAACTAGTATTGTCCTATAAACATGTTTTGTAAAAATTCGATACTTGTAAAATAAAATGGGTTAAGTTAATCATTTAGAGTATGTTTCGATAAATTTCTTCATGAAAAAAATTAAAAATTGAAAAAAAAGAAAAAAGAAAAAAAAATGTAATCAATATATAAGAGAATTATTTTCATTGAGCAAGTAGTTAATTAAAGTTAATCTATGTGAGTTATTAGAAAAAATTTGTTCAAAAGATTTAACACCAATAAGTTACTGGTCAACTCATATAAAAGATTATCACAACACCTTTCACTTAAAACTTTTAAACAAGAGATTTGTGTTTTTTTATAAGAGCTCTCTTACAGAATTTCCTTTTTCCTTCAATTTTTTTTTCTGCTAAAGGTCGATATAAACAAATTTATGTAAACATACCTAAATAATATCACAATTTCAATTTTGGAGAACGAAGATATATCTTAAAAAAAAGTTAAATATATTTTTAGTTTTTTTAGTTTGTATTGAAAATTAGAATAAGTTCATCTTCAAAATTTTGAATCAATTTTATCTTAATCTTTAGAAATATGTGAATTTAGTTATTTTAACCAAATTTTGTTAAGTTTATGTCACGTTTTAAACATATTTCTTAACTAACAAAAATGTGTTAAACAGTGTAAACAATTCAAATACTATTATGAAACACGTTTGAAATATCAAATAAACTTAAGAAAATTTGGTTAAATGAACTAAAATTCATACATTTTTACAATTGAAAAACTAAATTAGACCAAAATTTCAAATAGGAACTAGTTCTAATTTTTACTGAAAATTAATAGATAAATACATATTTAATCCTTAAAAAAAAAATGTTATGTATTCTTTAGTTTATCTTTGGATAACAAAAGTTTAAAAGAATCTTTCTTTGGAAAGAAGGTATAACCAAGTTACTCAAATTTCAACAATATATTATATACTATATTCTCATCTTCTAAGCATCTTTTGAATGGAATCAAGGGAACACTTCATCACTTTCTTTCTTACGCTTGATACCACTTAGCTCCCACCTTCAAACATGTGACAATTAATGTATAACTTCAAACAATATATTATTCTTCATTTTCCACCTTTTAATATTTTTCTCTCTCTCTCCTTTTTTTTTTTTTATCTTTCAAGCAAGATGGACCCAAGACCACGATGTGGGGGTAAAACATTAGTTATATATATATAAAAAATAAAATCCTAAGTTTTCAATCTTTGATGTGATAATCAATCTCCAAGTTTAAAACATATTCTCCAATGCCTTAATGTAGTTAAAAAGGAACAAGCCAACACATTTGGTTGAGAAATATATTACCACTAACACAAAAAAGACATATTACATATGCGATTTTACGTTTGATTAACTAGAATCAGACATAAAAAATGACTAGTGATAAACTTGTAATTAAATTATCAATTGTTTACGTCTGGCGCCTTATGATTAGATGTAAATCTGGTTTTTTTACGTCTGACTGATACTAATGAGACGTATCGTTACATTTAATAGATTGTCATGAATTAAGAAATACTCAAATAATTTATTCAAATTATAATAGGTGAGTAATAGATTGTCATGAATAATTTATTTCATTAAAAACTTCATATTTATTTTTCACTCTACTTGAAGAAATAGACTGAGTTATTCAGTAATATAACTATAAATAGTCTCTTACATAATTACTACGAAATGCTGGAGTAAATAAACTGAGTTATTGAATAGTATAACTCATAGTCTCTTATTTAATTGTTATAAGAAATGTTGGAATAAATATGAAAACATAATAAGTGTGAGTTTGAATATATTTATCTTTAATATGAAAAATTATATTTATTCTTGTTTTCAGTAGTTATTAAATATGAAATTTGTCTTCATGCCTTTATATATATTAACACATATTCATATGTATTCAAATATTTATTTCACAATAATTTATAACAAATTAAATATGATGTTATAAAAAATAATATATTGATTCTTCTTTTCAATATGAAGAAATTATAATATATTTATTTCACAATAATTTAAAATAATTATCTATACTTGTTTTCCAAAACGGCTAGCCTCACATGTGAAGGAATGACACAAGCATTAGGTTAAAAGTCTACCTTTTTTTCTTTTTAAACATTTGTATATAACGTGTACGCATAATCTTTATTAAACTTTCTCAAATTAACAATGGGACAATTATTACCTACCCTTAATCTAAGCTTATGAACCCTAGATATTAACCTATACCTAATTTCAATGTATATATACATGTCACAAACCACGTTCTCTAAAAACATCTTTACCAATTTTCTAGAACAGAAGTTTTCATGTCATTGCGACAATTATGTTTATCCCATATAATTAACAGAAGATTTGAAGTTATTCTAGTTAATAAAAGAGAATAATTAATATATATAGTTATGATCATTCTTAATTTTTTCTTTATCCTAATGAAATTTTTCATTAACTAGAGATAAGATAAAATAAGTGAGTACAAATATCTTCTTACAATCTGATTTAAAAGTTTACGTTTTTATATGATATAAAAGACATCCAAAATCTATATTGACAAAATTTATTTTTTATCAAATCTATCGTGTTACACTTAAATTATTTGTAAATATTTGATTTCAAATTTGAGATATACATGTCTCGATGAGAAGAAAGTATGTTTAAAAATCTTAAGTCAACTAAAAATATAAAGTTAATTCATAATATTGGAATGAGTACAAGTTTAACCTTATAAGCTAATTTTGTATGATTCATTTAGATTTAAAATTCATCTCTTAATATTTTTATAAAAAATTAATTTGATATTATTATTATTTTCATATATTACTCAAAGATTAAACCTTCTTTATTAAATAATTGTTTTACCCTGTTGAACTCGTAGTGGTGTCTCTATCTATGAGGAAGTTCCATGAAACCCTAGAAGAAAAAAAGCATAAGATTTCTTAAGCAGCCTCTAGCATCACCCTAACAAAATAAAACAAAAAATAAATGGTAGTGCCAATGAATATTTGATGGGGGAATAAATCCCTCGGGAAAAGTTTCTATCCGATAGAAGTGTTTGATAGTTCATTCACCCACAAAAACAAACCCAACTCATTTTCTTTTAGGACACTTGGCTTAAGGCACTACCCTCCCTTTGCTTGTGTTGTGCCACACCCTTTCTTTATTTTATCAATCAAAAATATTTAACCCTAGAATAGTTTTAAGATAATTAAAATCATTGATAAAATTCATATCTTGATACACTTTAGATAAAACAATGGATATATTTAATTAAACTTTTGATGTGAATAACTTATGATGTTCTTTAGTATCTAATGAAGGATAAAAAAGGTGTTGTACGAATTCGAATTCTTTGTTGAGTTTTTGTGTTATTTTTCTATTGTGTCTTCATAATACATCGATTACCACTAATTTTGACGTTTTAAAATATATTAAAAAGATATTTAAAATACTAACACAGTATATTTTTAATATTCAGCAGATGACAGCATAAAAAAACCAATAGAAAATCTGGACTCGGTGTTGTTCCATTAAACAAAGAAACTCCTATTTTCATTGAGATCACACACCTGATTTAAAAACTTTCCACTAGGTTGCACTTTTAAGACAATTATTTAAATAAATGATTAATGAAAACAAGAAACTTAATAAATTTCAAATTTATTCTTCTTCTTCTTCCTCTAATGGTGGGTTGTTTTCTGATTTTATCTATGAGCAATGGAAGTGCACTTTTTGTAACATAGAAAACATGTTCACATTCAAAAAGGGGTGTAGTAAGTAAAAAAGGATCATTCTACTTTTTCCATAAATACTATACAAGTAAAAGAACAAATCAAAATCCCTTTTGTTCTCTCTTTCTATTTTTTTTAATCCCTTCAAGCCTAAGTTGAGGGTCTAAATGCAATGCAGCAATGGTATTGGACATTTTTCTTTCCATGTTTTCCCTTTTAGCTTTAGAAAAAGTTGAATGGAGGATGAGGAGGAATTGTTGCTGAAACTTAAAAAAAATTGAAAAATAAAATGAAGGGTGAAGGAAGTGGGAAATGCAAAATAAATAATAATAAAAAAAAGCTAATAAAGGAAGCAAAGAAAGAACAATACTTTTAGATATGTTTTTCCATCAAGTGTTGGCAACTGTTACTAAATGTATGGCTCATAAAAATTGTGATCATCATGGTGAAAAAGTTTTAGTGCTACCACCTTTGTGTTCTTTTAGGGATGTGACACATGCATGATACACAATTTTCACATAGATATAAAATAAAATTATATACTCTTCTAGTTTTTGGATTTATTGACAAACCCATCAAACTATATATTTAAAAATTGAATATATTATTCAAATTTCAATGTTGTGCTACTAACTCTTCCCATCACCACTCACTCTATGGGTGAGAGGACCATCCACTTTGTAACTTTAATACAAAGAAATTATAACATGATCAAGATTAGTACTAATTAATTAATGTAGCCCTTTGTGATCTTAGAATCTTTTCCCACTCACTATTTTATTATACTGAATATTGTTGCTTGTAGCTGGAAAGTAATTGGTAAAGGAATTTAACTACTCAAAAGTCAATTTCCTTTTATCACAAAAAATAAACATAAAATAAAAAGGTTATGTTGCTTTCATTATTTTTGCTTAATTAAAGTGGAACATTACCCTTATTGTTGTCATTAGATTGTTTGAACAGGAGGCAAAACTATCGGAACAAGTTAATATAATAATATAAATTATTAATTTTTAGAATTGTTCACAACAATTATAGACTTTAGTTCAAATAAGCATTAAATAAAATGATTAAAAACATTCTCTCTTGTATATATATACATAAGGTAAAATTATCAATGTAAACATTTTTACACTTTTTTTCTTCAGCAATAACTATTGTTGTGTAATTTGTGTAATAGTATTCTATGAACAATAGAAAAAGAATCTATTTTTTGTTGAATAAAGTATTTGCTTTTGGTTCCATAAAATTAAATAAAGACTATCAACATCAAAATACTAACTAAAGATTAAAAAAATTCTCCCACCTGAGCTTATATCTATATTTATTTACTTTTTTTATATATAAAAATAGTAAATTTAAAAATGGGTAATGAGTAAAGAAAGTGATCTAAGTTAGTTCATGTTAGAAGATCCATGAATGTTGAGAGAAGTGTCTCATAGCCATGATGAAGAGTCAAAAGTGTTTTTTTTTTTCAAAAAGTTTGTAGCTTTGATGAAACAATTCAATTGACATGTCCCATCCCAAAACAGGAACAATATTGTATTTTAGAACCACAAAACGGAAAAACAAGTACATGATTATGACACACTAATTGGAAAAGAAATTTTGTTTTTGGATATTTATTCGCAATGTTATTATTTTTTCTAATGCAATTTTGATCTCCCTTTTATTGCTTTGTTTGTGTGTGATTTTGGTGTTTGTGTTTTTTTTTTTTGACTTTGGTATTTAATTTTTAGGATTAAATACGTTTTTTTTTTCTTAAGTTTTAGTGAAATTTAAAATTAGTCTCTTTTTAAAATTTTTGACTAATTTAGTCCTTCATATTTTAAAATGCGTGAATTTAGTCTTTTTAATCAAATTTTGTTAAGTTTATCTGATGTTTCAAGCGCATCTCATGATAGTATTTGAATTATTTACACCGTTTGACACATTTTCGCTTCAATGTTAACTCAAATATTATCATAAAATGCGTTTAAAATGTCAAATAAACTTAACAAAATTTGGTAAGAAGGACTAAATTTACGTATTTCTAAAAATAAAAGATTAAATTGATATAAAATTTCAAAGAAGGACTAATTCTAAAATTCACTTAAACTTAAGGGACGAAAAACATATTTAACCCTAATTTTTATGAATTTAGTTTCAATTTTGCATTATTTTATTATTTTCGGTCTTAATTGTCCTTCTTGTTTCTAACTAATTATTTTGTTGTGAATTTTGCCTTCCCGAGGATTGAGATGCTGGGCCTTTTTTGTTAGTACTCTTTGTATTCTTGTCAAAGTTGAACTTGCATTTTTGGGCCAAAAGTGGGTTTGGGCTTCATTGAGGCTTTTCTTCCTGCAACCTAAAATTTATTGACACACCCCGTAAATTTTAAGAGGACCATTTTATCCTCTGCAAAAGTGACATCTAAATTATCTATTTTGGAATCTTTCAGCCCAAGCTTTCCGGAATTTTTGGAAGTGACCATAATTTATTTTATTTATTGTGAATTTCTATTTAAACTTCCTTGAGAATATATCACTTGTTTTCTTTTTCTCGCATGTAATCGATATTAAAAAAATAAAATTTCCGTTGTGTCCAAACTACATAAGAGTATGAAGCAGGTACTAAATGGGCATTTTGACAACATTTTCAATAAAAATAATTTTTCAATTGTGTCTCAAACTACACAAAATATGTTTGTGTTGTGTATTTTGAAAATAACTGACCCAAATAGACAATAAATTTTGTTTTCGTCGTATTTCTTGTCAGGATTTCTATAAGATACGTAACTAAAAACAAAAACATACATAAAAGTGTAGGTGTAAAGAACAAACATGGGTGAATATAATGGGCCTGATGTGTCCAAAAATAACGTTCAAAGCCCAGTTCACTAACCTAAAAAAGATACTAAACTAATTAGGGTAGTGTTATTTACTCTCACCCTTAATGGTAATTTGGTAAATAAAGCGGTAAAAAAATGATAAGAAATGATAAAAATAACAGGTCTCACAGTAATTCTATGAAATTAATTTCTCCACTTATATTTTTTTAATTTGTAAAAAGTTTTAAAAAATCAAAAATATTGTAGTTTATTTCTAGTTTCTTTATTAATTGTTTTTCCTAACTTATTTTTCATTAACTTTTTTACCTTCAAAGGAAAACATTGATTTCCTTCGACACCTCTCTGTCTAATTAAATAACTGAACTGTTAAAATCATCAATGAAACATGACTATTACATCTTTTTTATCATGATTAGTATTATTGAAATTTTGAAGTGAAATAAAAGATGGCATGTTACACATATAAAGGTTACTAATATCTCATGAAAATAAAAATAAAAATAAACGATCTTAAAAACTATCCCCACATTAATGCATACATTACTACAGTTCTTACTAATCATTCTTGAATTAGTATCTTCACATCTAAAACTCATATAATATACAAATCATTCCTAGCAAGTTACAAAACTTTTATATTAAAATCAACAAATATCCAAATCATGTATTGATCTACTCACTGAGCGAACATGTTACTTTTCGTCCAGCAACAGACAACTCATCCAACAAGTGCTTCACTAAAGCTCTAGAGAAAATTTTTCAATTTAATCGCCAAGTGAGTGAAGGCTCGCCCAACGACCTCCAAATCATGAAACTCCGCCAACAAGTCTGCATAATTCTATTTAATATCAATTATGAATTTCCAAGAGCATTTCTAAATTTTCCTCAAGACCTCCAAGATACTTAACACAATTCACAATCAAGTGTATGCTAAACATTTATACCAATTGACTTCAATTACAATACTAAACATCAACATTTTCACACAACATCGTTTAGAATTTAGATTCATTAGCTTTCACAAATCAAGTACTATTTTTTCATCTCAGATACCACAGTCAATCACAATATCATTACAAAGTTTACAATTCTAACATGTTCATGAATTAAAATAGTGAAATTAACTTCCCTTACCTGTCAAACAAAGCCGACAACCCAACTTTCAAACCAATAGAGTCCACAATTCAACCTAGGAATAACAAAAACATGATCAGGGAACATCATCAGAACCATTGATCATTGGAAAAACCTGAAGGAAACTCGGATAACACATGTGATTTGAAAATCCCCATATGTATATAAATTTAACTACATAAGAGGAATAGTAGAAAATCAACTTGTTCTGCTTGAGAAATTGATCAAACAAATTTAGAAAGCTTGCCTCAAGGGTCACCCTAGCGGCCTCTTATCATCAAATCGATGAAGATAGAAGTGAGAAATCTAGAAAGAAGAAAAAGGGTTCTAGAGAAAATGTTTTTAGAGAAATTGAACGTTTATAACTAATGAAACTCGTTTATAAAATTTCTATATATATATATTTTAGTATTTTAATATTAAAATAATTGAGTATCTAACTATTTTAAGCATTTTATCAATTCTAAAATATTATTTTCTAGGTTCTCATATAATATATATTTTTTAATTATTATATAAAGCATAAAAATGTCTAAAATAACCTGGTCTTCTCTTATATTTTTCAATTGCATACTATGTTTCTTAGTATTTATAAGAAACACTCTTGAATATATTAAACTCAAATTTAATATATGAAAATTAAACTTTAAAATTATGTATTTATCATCATAGGAAAACTTTTTACATAGCATATTTTTTTTACTTTTTACATCAGAAAATACTCCAAAGTAGACGCGCGTGATATAAATTAATATTGGAATATTAATTAATCCAACATAAACAATTTATATTTAAGTCAAATCTAAGTACACCAATCAAATCTAAACATATCAAACACAAATGAATACATAGAAATTAAAATTTACATGCACTGATAAAACATAAACTTCTTCTACCAATGATTTTTGAACTTGGATTCCAATCACATATTATGATTTGTTACGTAATTGTCAAGTGTCACTTTATAATGATGTAGATTTTGGCAGACACTGAAAATCAGATGAATCCCTCCCCTTAAATGGAAAGTGAAAGCAATGGTGAAGAAGAGTTAAAGTTTGTGAGAATTTCAAGCCACATGTTTCTTCTTTTGTTGACTGTTGATAAAGTTATGAGTGAAAAAGTTACATCTTTAAGCTTGTACGTGCAAAAGAATATTGTTTCAAGTCAATGGTGTTTGGTTTCATCAATGATATATTCCACACCCAAAATTGATGAATTATGATGATAGATTTGGAAACAAGAGAAATGAAAAACGTAACAAATGATGCGAAAGTGTAAAAAATAAGTTGAAAGTCATGATGTAGACAAAAGTAGTCATGTTATGCTTTTCTTCTTTTCTTTTTACGGTTTCATTTGGTTACAATTAAGTGGGGAAAGAAAAAAAAAATTGTAATGCCCTGATTTATTAAGGAAATACATGTTAATATATTTATTAAAGAAATTAAGGATGGACATCGATTGAATTTTTCAATATTTAATTTAATGTAATAAAATGAAATTGATCTATAATTCAAATTTACTTGATCCACTTAAAATGATATGGATTAAAATCTAGATTCATTTCAACTAAATTAACTAAATTTGTTTTTTTAATTTAATTTAAATTAGATTAAAACTACATTTAATTCACTTAATCAACAAGATTAAATTCAATGAGATTGATCTACTATATTAGGTCAATTAGATATTAGTTGGGTTGAGTCGGTTCGACCTTTTATCTTATGTCGACTCAATTTGATCCTTCAGCTTAGATTAACTTAGCTTGACTTTAGGTCTTGGTCAACTCGGCTTGACCTTTGGCCGAAGCTGACTCAACCGACCTCTGCTAAGAACCGACTCGACCGACCTTCGCCAAAAACTAACTCGGTTGAACTTCAATCAAGACCAACTTGGCCGATCTTCTTACGGGGTCAACTCGATTGACTTTTGGTCGAGCCTTTGACCTAGTTTGACGTGAACGAATTTTGGCCCATGCCAACTCGATTAAATTTTTGTAGGAGCTAACTGGACCAAATTTTGGCGAGGACCGTCTCGACCAAATTTTGTCCTGGGCTAACTTTGTCAAATTTTGGCAGATGATGACTTGATCAAATTCCATCCCTGGCTGACTCGGGTGAATTTCTGCAAAGGATGACTCAGTCGAATTTCAGGTGAGACCGACTTGATTGAATTTTTACTTGCGTTGACTCGACCAAAGTTTGAGCTTAGCCGATTCGTCCAAATTTCGACAAGGGCTGACTCGGTTAATGCTGAATTGGCTGAACTTCTGTTGGGGCTGACTCAACCGAATTTCAATTGGGGTTGGCCTCATTGAATTTTGGTAAGGGCCGACTTGATCGAATTTCGGCCGAGGTTGAATAGACTGAATTTTGGCTGGGGCTGACTCGCTCGAATTTTGACTTGGATCGACTCAGCCGAATTTCGGTAGAGTCTCACTCGACCAAATTTTAGCCATGGATGACTTGGATGAATTTCGATGTGGGCCTTCTTAGTTGAATTTCGACCGAGTTTGACTCGATCTATTCTTTACTAGGGCTAACTCAGTCAAATTTCGACCAGGTTCGACTCTGTCGAATTTTGGTATGGGCCTACTCGATTGAATTTTATTCGTGGCCAACTTGGTCGAATTTCTGTTGGAGCTAACTCAGTTGAATTTCGATTGGGGTCGTCCCGACCAAGCTTTACTTTGGGTCGACTTGGCCGAATTTTGGTCAGGTTTAACTCAGCCAAAATTTGGCTAGGGCCGTCTCCACTGAATTTTGACAAAGTCAAACTCGGTTGAATTTTGGTCATGATCAATTTGGTTGAATTTCTTTCGAGTTCAACACAACTAGGGATGTCAAAAAAATCCGTATCTGCGGGTATCCGTGGATAAAACCCACAATGGGTAGGAAATGGATGTCCGTGGGTAACGGGTACAGGTATTTTCAATACCTGCATGTTAACGGGACGGGTACGAGTATCATAGTATCCGTACCTGTGGATACCTGTATCCGCTATACTCTAATTTAAGTTAAAAAAATAGTTGAAACATGATTAAAATATTAACATATTGATTTTGAATGAGTTATTTTTTTATCAATTAGTTTTAAAAAACATTCATTTATTTGTAAATTCTCATTCAATATTATTTAAATGAGTTATTTGGATTTTGTTTAAAATTTATGAATGTTATGTATTGTATTTTATTTGAATTTACGATTAAAATATGTTGTTAAATATGTAGTTTTATTTTTTTGTAAATACCCGCGGGTATCCGTGGATATTAAAAAATTATGCTGGTACCCACATAATGGATACCCGATAGATATGGATACGGGTACGAGGCATATATTTATTCAACGGGTAGGGTACAAGGGATGTACTACATGTAACCTACCCGCCCCGTTGATATCCCTAGACACAACCGAATTTCGCCTGGGGCCGACTCAATCAAATTTGGATGTGAGCCTACCTAGTCAAATTTTAGACAGTGATGATTCGAACCAAAGTTTGAACGGGGGAGCGTGATGTTAGCCTTATTTATTTTAGTATTTTATTTATTTAAATTAGTGTTGGTTAAGTGGACACTAAATGTAAAAAAAAAACTAAAACAAACAAGAACAAGGTTATGGTTGACTTAGCAAACTCTAACATGATTTATTTTTAATATTTATATTTATTTAAGTTAGTGTCGACTAAGTAGATGCTAATAATAAAAGAAAAATTAAAGTATTAAAATAAAAAATAAAAATAAATAAAATTAATGTCAGTTCAACAGATACTATCTTTATTTATTTTTAATATTTTATTTATTTAAGTTATTTTCTCTTAAGAAGAGGTTAACTTAGAAGGACTAAGATAAATAAAGTTAACGACTTGGTGAACTTTAAGCTCATTTATTTTTAACATTTATATTTACTTAACTTAGTGTCAACTTATCTCATATTTATTTAAGTCAATGTCAACTTATCTCACACTTAGTTATATATTATAAGTTTGTGTGCGTTTTTCTTATTGAATATAAACTGTAAATTATTTTTTAATCTAAAGATATAAATTTAAAGATGATAAATTTTCTTACTCCTATTTTTTTTTCTCTCACTTTTTATATGTTAAAATAATTTTTAGAATGTATATATCAAATCATTCCACTTAACAACTCATATTATTTTATACATCAAATTACTCAACCTAAATATTCAGAAAATAAAACAATTTCAATATTTATATTGAGTGAATTGATGTATAAATTTTAATAAAAAAATATTTTAACATGTATACATAAATTATAATTAAACTTATTTATTAATTTTGTCTCAAATCAAATTAAATCTTTTAAAAAATAAGAAGACTAAATTGAAAACACGGAACATGGCCATAACCAGCCACATGGCAGTATATATATAATAAAATTTAAATTTTTTAGTGTTTTATAGGTTTTATTTTAAAATCAACTGAAATTTCTATTTTATTGTTTCCAAATAGAGGGAAATGATAATCATCGGCTTCATACCATTCTATCACAAACCTCAATTTGGAAGAAGAAATAGAAGTCTTGAACTGGAATGAACTACAAATATTACAATAATAATAATAATAATAATAATTGTTATAATAATAATAATAATAATAATAATAATACATTATGTTTATTTTTTTAAACTTTGTTTTCTGACACTTCATTATTACTCTTTTTATAATTTAAATTAAACAGTCCAGTAAAATGTGTGACGATAAATTTAAAATGCTCCAGGCAACCTTCGAGAATAATTAAAAACAATTATGTAGTTGAGTGATAGAATATCTAATACAGTTCTTTTTTAAGAAAAATGTCATTCAGCTCAAAGTTTTTAAATTTTTTCAAGTATTGCCTTAGAAATTATATATTAATTAACAATGAATTATTTATTACAATAGCAATCAATATAACATATCATAATTCAATATTTTGTACTTTATATGGTGTAAAACTGTTTAAACCCTACTTCTATATTTTATACCCTAACTATTGGAATAACATAAAGAACCACAACTTTTGTTCTACAACAAGATACAATACACCTTGAGATAGATTCCAAATTGAATTTTTCTTTCATGGATCACATGGCCAGATTTAAAACCTAATACCGAATGAACTCAAAATCCAAAGAGATAACTTTTTAATATCAATTTCAAAACGTAAACCACTCTGTCACATTTAAAAAATAGACATGAAACTTAATTTAATCTTATAAAATCGATTTATGGATGATGTTTGTATCTATTTTATATCATATAAATTTATCTTATTTTTAGTCGATATAATTTCTTCAACACATTCCTTTATGTTTGGAATCTAAGTGTGACTTTAAGTTTCAAATTGAGTAAAAATAAAAAAGTTGAATATCATATAAAGATGAAAATCTATCGCCTTAAGATTTTTGGTTACGAGTGGTGTCAATAACCTTTATGTGGGTTGAGCTTGTGGTTTATTGGTGTTGTATTTTCTCAATGATCATTTTTTAAAAGAACCAACAGGTTTGTATCCATTTTATATAATATAAATTTATCTTATTTCTAGTTGATATAATTTCTTCAACACATTCATATTGAGAAATATACATATTGAACATGTGACTAGATCTAATTCAACCTTATAAAACTGATTTATAATATGATATTTGCACAACTTATATACTATAAATTTAGACGTAAGATTTATAATATATGTAAAATTCATATAAATTCATGGACCCCAAGTTAGGTGGCAGAGAAGCAATTTATTGAGTAGGGTTCATCTATGTAGCCATTTATTGGCAAGTAGTGAACCCAACTTTTGAATCATTGTTTGTTGTATGCATCTTGTTATATGCAAAGTTTCCAAATCCATGGAAACAATGGCTTCACGACTCCACCATACACCCCACCATGTAATGTAGCTTCTAGAATCTAGACACATGCATATGACCCATGTCCTTCACGTTCCATCTCTTCTACACCTTAAGTTCTTGTGAGTATTATTATAAGGTTATAGCAAATTGAAAACTAACACATTGCTTCGTGATCAATGAAAGCAACTACCAAAACAAAGAGAGTCAAAATACACCATAATTACTCTGCCACACCACATACCCTACAGTTTATGCCACTTCAATTTTTCATCAAACATTTGATTTTGTGTCTTCTCTCTCGCTTCATTTGGCAAATGCTTATTTGCTTCTCTAACTTTTGGTGTGCGTATTACTGTTTTTTCTCTTTATTCGAATGGATCTTCTGTTGCTCATTAATTAAGTCTTTATTCTTTTCTCATGAATTAGGCTGAATTAGGCTGCCTTAATCACTTCTTTTCATAGCGCATAGTCAGGTTACAAATTTTACTTCTATGTAGAGATTATCAGAAAATTAAAGATTAAATATTTCAACAAATTGATAATTTATTATAGTTCAATTATATATTTTCAACAATATTTCGGTTATTATTAGTAAGGGTTAAACATGTTTTTGATCCCTTAACTTTCAGTGAAGTTTGAAATTAGTCCATTTCGAAACTTTGAACCAATTTAGTCCTTCATCTTTCGAAATACGTGAATTTAATCTTTTTAATCAAATTTGACATTTCAAGCACGTTTTATAATAGTATTTGATTTAACATCAAAACAAAAATGTGTCAAACAGTATAAACAACTCAAATACAATCCTGAAATGCGTACGAAATATCAAATAAATCTAACAAAATCTGATTAAAAGGACTAAATCCACGTATTTCGAGAGATGAAAGACTAAATTGGTTCAAATTTTTGAAATGGACTAATTTCAAAATTCACTTAAAGTTAAGGGACCAAAATCATATTTAATCCTATTATTAATTTTAGCATAATTAATCTAATTATGATATAGACTAACTAACCATAAATAAACAATGTTTTCCAAACTAATAATGGATTCAATATTTTGAAAACAAACAAAGCTTAAAACCCATCCTTCCAAGGTTCAACTCATGCTCTCATCTCTTATCCCAATCATGAGTAGCTAGCAGCATCCTAAGCTACAAAAATTTGAATAATAAAATAAAACCATTTCTGTTCTGTGCAAGCAACACCAATTTGCATCATCCCACTTCTCTTACAATGGCCACGTCTTTGTAGTAATCAGAAGCTCATAGACTAATCTCTTTCTCCATTAATTTTACCTCATTTCATTGGTGAATTACTTTTGCTGCGGTAACTATTCTAGCCAGCTACATTTCATTTCATTTATTCATTTATTTATGTACTTCTTCATTTCCTTAACTCTTTGGATTTTGGATTGAAAGTTCCACATCGATTAGAGATAAGACTAATTCATAATACATAGGTGAGTGCAATCTTTACCTTATAAGTCTGATTTTGTGGGGAATTGAGTTAGGCTTAAACTCCACTTCTAACATAGTATCAGAGTCAAGTTAGAATCTATGTTAACAAACTTTTTTAGACATTCTGTTTCACCCACTATCCGACTGCTAGAGATTAGGCTTAAATACCTTCTTCTAACACTTTGCACTGACCGATTTGCTTATAAATACATTTGGAATGTTTCTGTATGATCATCCATAACCTCTTTCAAACATTTCTCAGCTCAGCACAGAACTTTATAGCAGAGAGAAACAACACTCGAGAAAAGGTGTGTTCCATTTTCTTCTCCTTCTTCTCTCTCATTTTAGTGTGTGCTTACATTTACACTTTACATTGCTACTATTTTCTGTTTGTTTTTTGGGTTAATGGAGACAAAGAATCTTGGCCATGAAGATGATGTAGTAACCGAAGAATCTTTCATTGCTGTAACCAAGAAATGAAATTTTTTTTGACCTACCATAAATTATATAATTATTTTTTTCTTACTTTTATTTTAAGGGTGTTTTTAGGAGGAAATATATTTTTTGTTCCTCATAGCCATGTATTGTTTTCTCCTCGAGCATAATTCTGAAGACCTTTGTCTCGTTGAAAATGTTGACCACGAGTCACTATCTCTAAAAGGAAAACTTAATCTTCGTCTACGTATAATTCTTTCTCCCATGTACGTATGTGTTAATTAACGAATAATTTGGTATTTTACAAGTTTATTTGAATGTCTATTTTGTGATAATTCTATACCAATATAGAGGAAAAATAAATTATATGATATTTTTATAAAAATCAAGTTTATATGAAAATATTTTTAAAGTATGATTTGACATGTTTGTGATAACATGTACAATAAGTATAAAACTTGTCCTAGATAAGTCATAAATTTATTGATGTATGTGAAAAATTACATAAGCCAACATATTTAATATTTAAAAATACAAATAAATATATATTTTCATATACAATAACAATAACAAATTTAATATATATTTATACTTATATCAAATATTTATTGAAATATGTCGACGCAATAAGTATACGATGTTTTTTTTTTGTTTGAAAATTTTGGTTTGGATTTGGTATAGATTAGGTTATTGGGATGTACGAAATAGTCTATTCTTATCTCTACTTATAAGATAATAAAATAAAAATGTAAAACGTATTAAATTTCTTCTATAAGTTAAATCAACTTATGCACAGAAGTTAAATCAAATTATGATAAAGAAATTGTTTTATGTTTTAGAAATTTTAGAAATTCTTTTTTCTAGTTGCAATTATTAAAAAAGTTATTTTAAAAGATGATACTTTTTAAATTAAAACTAAGAAAATATTGTCTGAAGATTAAATATTTAAGTGTCGTTTAAGTGTAAAAATTATAGTAAAGTATGAAAGTGATTTTTTTCCAAAATAAATATAACACTTTAAGATAAGAAAAAGTTGAAATAGGTGGGCTCTAAAACGAGAGTCACGTGACTCAAAGATGTTATTTTTGAGCCCCATCTTCATTTAATGTAACTAATAATTTAAGGTTCCTCTTTTCTACTTTGAGTAATGCAATTAATTCTTTGCGTTTTAGAAAAATAATCACTCTACAAATTACATATTTTCACTAATAAAATAAACTATATGGTTGTTGTCTTTCAAATCCATTTTATTTATAACTCGTTTGTAATTTTATTTTGAAAATAATAACACAGGTACGAATATATCTCATGAGATTTTTAAAATATGAACTCACAAAATTTTAATATACTCAACAACTCTATTATTTATTTTTGTGTAAATCGTCAATTATAAAATATATGAAAGAACTTAACCACAGGTAACCATCATTTTCGTTGGCGTCCTTTTTAACTTTCTCAGATTGAACATTAAAAGATTTACGAGCATGTCTACTATTTATCAATAATATTTTTTAAAAAATCAAATATATTATATTTAAGATAATAAAAAACATATGATATGGATATATGAAACAATCCCCACCTATATTTTTTATATCTATAATAGTAGTGTGACATCATCTATTTGTATTATAAAACACTATTAAATCAAACAACAAAACAAATAACATTTAGAAAAACAAAAATAAATTAATATGTATAATAATTTGTCATTCCAATAATTTGAATTAATAATATTCATTTTGAATATTTATCAACTCAATATTATCTATATAAATATAAACAACTTCTAAAATATTGAACACCCACGACCAACGCTTTAAACTATTTTTCATTTAATGATTTACTTAATAGTTAGGCAACCTAGATTATTAATAGGATAACTTTCGAAAACCACATGAGACTTAAATATTTTATTAATATTGTACAATTATCATAAATCCCAGTCAGTTTCTCATCATGATGCCGTTCTTTCAATATTATTATTATTAGGATATTAGTGGAACTTGAAATTTTATAATTCTTAAAGTAATTCGATATTTATACTATATCAAAATATATATATATAGGTTGGGAATAGTTCAGGTGAGTTAAAAAGTCCACATTGGATAGAAAAGACAAAGTTAAACACTAATAATAAAGACCCATAACAATATTACCTTAAGGTTTTGGGGTTAAAATGGTGTCTAAGATCTTATATGTGTAAGACTAATGTCATATAACCATATAGAACCCACAATCTCTCAATGACCATGATCATAATATATGAAACATAACCCAACAATATATATATATATATATATATATATATATATATATATATATATATATATATATATATATATATAATTTTATCTTCTTACACATTTGTGATTCTTCATAAATTATACTAATGTGATTTATTATTAATTATACATCTATTATTCCTTAAAAACTTAATCTTATTTTATTTTTAAATATCCATGTCACATAGTAATTCATTTAACATAGTGTAATATATCTATGTCACTAAAGTGTTAGATTATTTTCCTTGCTCTAACATTTAATTATCATTAAAAAATTATAAGGTGACTAAATAGTAAGTTGAAAGAGAAGGTGCGAGAGATTATGGATTCAACTTTAAAAAAATATTAATTATCACTAAAGTGTTAATATATTATAACTCGTCCATTATTTATTATTTGAGTGATGTAGTTTAAATTGAATTAAAATCACTTAAGTATTTTAATATATTTATTATCCTAAAATTTTAGCTTTTAGAGAGATGCTAAATCACCAACTAGAAATTAAGCATTATTATGAATGCAGACTAGTAGAAATTTATTTATTCAATTCAAATTTTACTTGCAAATCCAAACTACATGTACAAGAAAAAAAATAGGGATATAAGAGAAAGGAAAAAACTTACTAAAAACAAAAAATCGAATTAGACTGTCATATGTTATGCCATTTCTAATTCATACTCTCTAAATTTAGAAACGTAAAAAGTTAGAAGTTTTTCTTTAAAAAATGTTTAAATAAATGAAGAATATATTTATTTTATAAATTTCAATAATAAAATATTTAAATTCTCCTTTTGGCTTAAATTTTCGCATACAACACTTTCATGTTTCATATTTCATTTTATCTATATATAATAGAACTTAGTTAGAATTTATCCATAATAAGTATTTTTGTATAATTGCCAAATTTGTATTTCTTATACATGGTAATGTTTTTTTTTTCTTGTTATAGTAATTATTTTAAAAATCATATTTAAAAATCTTTTAATCAATTATATAGTATTCTAGTATATTTATAAGTCTTACATATCTTAGAAATTAACTTAAGAAATCGAATAAGCACACTTTCTTCTCTTAATTTATTGATACTTTTAGTGACAAAATACAATAATAATTAACTAACTTTTACATTTTTCTTGCAAAGACAAAAGATGTAACCTTTAAAAAGGTATAACATCCTTTAAAAGTCAAAACCTATGACAACTTATATAGACTTATTGAAATGCATATATTTAATATATATTACCATAATGAACTTATGATATGTTATATTAGTTGAAATTAAATTATTTTAAATACAAAATAAAAGTAAAGATAGAAAAATGAGATTAATTAAGCATGCAAAGAAAAAATAATTTTATGATAATGTTTTAAAAATAGTTTACATCAAGAAAATTATATTAAGTCTTAATAGTTATTGAAATTATTACTTAAAAGGATTAGATCAGTTAGACTGGATCCCACAAACCAAACACGAAAGTCTAGAAGAAGCTAAACTTGTAGTCTGAACATTATCATCACCTATTTAACTTTATATTTTTATTTCCTTTTAAAAATAATAAACTTAATATAAAAAAAAAACATTTTCACTATTTGATCCATGAAAAACTTGTAAGAGACAAAGTTACTTTCTGCCTATCAAGTCATGATAATTAGTATGAGTTACCCCTTCCTAAAACATCTTTATCAGTTCACTTCTTTTTTTTTTTTCACAACTTTAACTTCAAATAATATATTATCATTTTATATAAAAATATTAAAATAATTTTCTATGTTCTCTTCTTGTAAAAAGAAAATATTTTCTGTGGCTTGTAATAGCCAAATTCAACACAAATAAATTGTCATGGACAGATAAAGATGAAGCATACCTAGGTTGCTCTTATCTATAACAAAGATATAACTTTATCTTTATAAGCAAAAACAAAACCCACCGAATTCATATTTTTAGATATTCAATGCATCAAATAAATTAGGATTAAATATGTTCTTTGTACTTCAAGCTTCATTAAAATTTGAAATTAATCCTTTTCTAAGCTTTTAATTAATTTAATTTTTTATTTTTAGAAATACGTAAATTTAGTCCTTTTAATCAATTTTTTTTAAATTTATTTGACATTTCAAATACATTTCATGATAATATTTGAATTGTATATCCCATTTAACATATTTTTTCTTTAATATTAACTCAAATATTATTTTAAAATGCTTTTAAAACATCAACTAAACTTAACAAAATTTGATTAAAATGATTAAATCCACATATCTCTACATATGAATGAATAAATTGGTCAAAAATTTCAAAAAAACACTAATTCTAAATTTCATTAAATCTTGAAGGATAAAAATACATATTTAATCCCATAAATTTTTGTGTACCTAATTTGTGATTCTTTCTGTTCTTTCCTAATATTAAATAAAGTAGAAGTTTGACTGTAACAGGCGGAAGGGGTAGAACATGTTTGCTATTATTCGTTAGAACTTCATAAAATTAAGCCAAGAAAAGAAATATTTTTTATTAGATTTTAATATATATTTAATCTATAACAATTAATACTTATATATTAGTTTTAGTAATTATTCTTTGGTGCATGACTTTTGCTTTTCACACAGTTTTGGCATGTCATTGTTATTTCCATTAATATTTTTTCATAATAGGTACTAAATTATCCACAATTATTAAATTTTTAATTTTATCCAATATTTTCTATTATTGTAAATGTGATAACTTCCCTAGTTATATATAAAACCAATTCAAGAAAGAAGATACTTTAGTGACAAGTTTTAAATACTTTTTTTTAATATTTAACGTTAAATTAAAACACAGTCACGTTCTTTGAAAGATATTGTATAATTAAAAATTCTTAATTATGTTTACTTTTCAGTAAATATCTTAATTTTATTTAATTGCTTATATTTTAAATGTTTGGAAAATTTAAAAAGTCAACGTATTATTATTCATGTTTATTATCAAGTTAGCTAATATGTGTCTTATTATCGGTGTTTCATTTAATCTTTTCTTTAAAGATTTTCTCATTCAAATTAAAAGAAAAAGTTAATGAACAAAATTAATCATTCGGTAAATCATTATACATAGTTCACGATAGTAATATGTATTGATATATATATATATATATATATATATATATATATATATATATATATATATATATATATAACAAAAGTTGTGATAAAGTTAAACCACTCGATTATGTATTTATAGATTGCAATTGAATAGTAATATGCTATTCTATATATTATTTCCACAACGTTAAAAAGAAAAACTTTTACAAAATATTTCACATTTTCCTCTCATATATTTTAAAAAATAATTATTACATCTTTCTATAACAAGACTTCATAATACACATTTTTTTAAATAATTAAGACATTAATTTCCTGTCTCATCCAATATGTTATAACTTGCAATATTCTCCACCAATTATTGTATTTACTACTAAAGATAAAATAATTTACTTTAGTATTTAATGTTTATATAATTATAATTACTGTACATAATGAAAAAAAATTGATTTTTTTTTTAAAAAAGCTTGAACTACACATAAAGTAAAATGAAGAGATATTTAAATATCTCATTGAAATCTAACACTGCATCATATTAACAAAAAAAATCTAGTAAAAAAAAAAAGGAAAATCTGACTAAATATTTCTTTAAAGACAGTACATATATTAATTCCAAGTATTGAAAAAAGAAATGAGAAGTAAAAAAAAACATTTTACATGCAGATATAGTACTCTCATCTTCAAATGTAACAATTATTTAAAATAATTCATTTAATGCATCATTAATTGTGCATAACATGTTTATCAATGTTGACCGTACTGATTTTCTTGATGTTGTCCTCTGCTGAGCATTAAATATACACTGTTTTGGTATTTGAACTATTTTGTTAATATATTTTAAAAAGTCAAAATTAGTAGTAATCAGTGTATTATGAAGACACAATAGAGAAATAGCACAAAAAAACCAACAGAGAATCCAAATTGGATTAAAGAAGAACACCATTAACATCAAAATTCTCTCTCTTTCCCTCTTCCTAACGTGTCATTAGTACCTAAAATTCAACCTTGGGTTAAAAATAACTCAATTTCATGTAATTTTTATTTCTTTGAATATGTATTTTTCCAGAAATATAAAATGAAAGTTCTAGTAGGTAAGTATATGTAGCTGTCTCTGGCTGGTACCGGTTCCCAACCTCATGCATTCTCTTTTTCTCTTTCTCTTTCTCTTTCTCTTTCTCACTCTCTCTTCAATTCTGTGATTTTCTGTTGCATTATTAATTCTCTCTGCAGAAAAGGAAAAAAAAAAAAAAACTGAGAATGGTGAACCCTGCAATTGCTCGTAACGTCGTCGGAATAATAGGTTCTTCTCTTTCTCAAATTTTCAATCTCTCAATCTTAAAATCAATTTTTTGTGTTGCTTT
>Ga0214543_1004256_pt1 | contig 27301 bp, 10 predicted proteins | sample CNSS2metaG_FD_160094 | JGI IMG/M metagenome (GOLD analysis project Ga0214543, IMG submission 160094) | Root nodule microbial communities from cowpea collected in UCLA plant growth center, Los Angeles, California, USA - CNSS2 | ecosystem: Host-associated > Plants > Roots > Nodule | place: USA... | reverse complement strand
AATCTTGATTTATAAAATGGATATCCAATCCATAAAATATATAAAATGTAGATTAGATTGAAATCCAGATCCATTAAATGGATTTTAAATGGATTGGATTTTTAATAAAATGGATTATAAATGGATTAGATTGGAGCAAAAGTGGATTGGATCAAGAAAATTAGATTTTTTGCCCACCCCTACACACAAAGATCATTTAACAACCAACACTTATTGTTAACAAGAAAAACATATATGTCGAATCCAAATTAAAAGCATTGATCAAACCTTCTAGTTAGGCAACCCAAAAATTGTTTCCCACCATTCTTAACAGTTTTAGTCACTCTCAACATTGCAACCTCTCTATAGTGGCAAATTGGGGTTTCATTGAAGCCCCAAGACCAAGCATTAGGAGAAGAAATGATGTGATTTTGTGTCCCTCATGAACAAGATGAGCAAGGGTGATTGCGATTGCAAGACATTGTTCTGGGAAGGAGAAGACAACACTTCAACCAACACCTATTCACCAACAAACTTCCTCTAAGAAGGAGAAGAGAAGAAAGGACGAGACAAACAATGAAAGAAAGAATGATTAGGGAAAACTTGAAGCTTCTCCACTAGAAAGAAATAAATTCATACGTAAACCACCCATTGTCATGATACAGTTACAAATTTGGACACATATTCGTTATTGGTGACACATTAGCTCACTATTAGTTAACATAGTTTCTAGAAAACTACCGGCAATGACTTGATTATTGCACTTAAATATATTTGGGAACGAAATTGACACAAAAATAAAAACGGGGAATAAATTGACACATACCCACCAAAGTGGAGACCATCCGACCAATTAAGTCTAATAAATTTTAGGTTAAATTACTTTTTTGGTCCTTTTTTTTTGTCAAAAGAAGTTTCAAATTGGTCCTCCAGTATTTTTTTTTGTCTCAATCTGGTTCTTGTTCTTTTAAAAATAATTCAATTTGGTTATTTTCGTTAGTTTGACCAAATGGTGTTAAAGTTAATGTCACATGTCAATTTGTGTTTTTTTTAACTTTTATTATTTTTTATACATGTCACTTCATATTTGTGCCATGTGTCAAAAAGTTTCAATTTAGTCCTTATTTTTGTAAAAATAGAGCAATATTGTTCTTCCTTAAATTGAGACTCAATATACTTTTTGTATAAGTCTTATGGTGATAATCTTATGGTGATATTTAGGACAACTGATATGGGTAAATTGATATGGGGTTAATACTTGAATCTTGATAATTTTGCTATTCAACTTATTAATTTTAATTTGTTCATCAAATTTTTGGTTGCATGATTTATGTTTCGCTTTACGTTGAGATCTAATAATCACATTCAAACTCTAACTAACATAATTTCAAATATGTATTTCATTTAGATTTTAAAGTTAATTTAAAAATATTTCTAGAAATATTTATAAAAAATGTTAATTTTAGTAAGAATATCACCATAAGATTTACACAAAAAGTAGATTGAGTATAATATTATTTAAGTTTTACAAAAAATTAAACTAAATTGAAACTAAAAACAAATATAAGAACCAAACTGAAACTTTTTGACATGTGGCACACCTATGAAATGACATGTGTAAAAAAAATTAAAAAATTTAAAAAAAAAAATCACAAATGGACACGTGACATTAACTTTAACACCATTTGGTCAAACTAACAAATAAGATCAAATTGAATCATTTTAAAAAAAATCAAGACCAAATTAAGAAAAAAAACCTAGAGAACCAATTTAAAACTTTTTAATAAAAACAAAGACAAAAAAAAAAGTAATTTAACATAAATTTTAATACATTTTAAAATGTATCATTTGTTATTAATTAAAACTGATTGAATATCATACAATTTCGTAATTCTTTTATTTGCTGAGTTCCATTTGTAATTTTTAATAAATTTATTTAATAATAAAACTGTTTCATTTTATAAAATTTTAATATTATATTAAAGAATATAATACCACTTTAATACATTGATGTTTTGACAGACAATCGACCAATATATATATATATATATATATATATATATATATATATATATATTTATTTTTTTTTATTTTTTTTATATATTTTTTTTACATTTATTTTTATTTTTATTTTTTTTTTTTTTTTCTCTTCCTCTACCTAAATCCACATGTGGGCATAGTATATATTTTTTTAATACTCTTTTGGTCCCGTGCTAACTATACATTTTTACTTTAGAAAAAAATCAATTTGACTAATGATTTTGTTTTTTAATATTTAAGAAATTAGTTTTGTATCGTTAATTCATTCTCAAATTAATTACTTCATATGTTTTAAAAAAATATGTATGATTGGAGTGTGAAATATTTTAGTAAAATTGTTAGAATATATATTAATCAGCAAATGAAAAAGAAACGGCACAACAAGCTAGGATTGTCTTCTGTTTGTCCTTTCTCTTATTTAAAAGATTATTTCAAATATAAGTTCCCAAGAGTTGTTATAAGGATCTCAAACTATCATTGTGTTTGTTTATTTCCATACTTAGTGTTTTAATTGACTATTTTTTATTTATATTAAATTGAATTTAATAATTATAAAATTATAAAAATGAGAAAAAATCATATCTACCAAATTTAATTACTCATTATAAATTTAAAAATAGAATAAAATTACATATTAAATATTTATTTTATAAATTTTAATTATATAAAATAAATCCGTAGATTTAAGTTCTAACTAGTTAAGGCAACTAAAGGCTTCCTCTACTTTTTATATTGGAATCTGACGCTTGCATACTTTCTTTCGAGAAAGTGAAAAACTTTTTACAATCTCTGCTTGTATGAATCTGGCTTTGTTTCGTCTCTTCATTCATGCAAGAGCCAAACCTGTTGCATCTGTCAGTACGTAATAAAAAGAAAGAAAAAGAAAAAGAAAATCCATCTGCTCCATTTATTTGATTTATCTATTCTTCTAATTCTTTTAGTGGCTCAATGAGAGAGGAAGGGATGATGAACAACTACTTCCCTTCTGAAAATGAGACCATAAATAAAATATTAACTTTAATCTACACACTTTTGGATAAGGATCCTAGAACCAGCACTAACTATGGCAGAATTTCTTCCACTGTACCTTTTTCTATCTAATCCTTTACTACCCCAACTAATACACTGAAAATTTGTGGTCTCACAACAATATTTGATCTTTTTCAAGGGTCCTCAACCACCTTTGGAGAACAATATGCAACAGCCTCTGCAACGGTGAGGAAGATCTTGTCCTCTCCTATTGTGTTTGCAAAATTGGATGCGTAAAGCTTGTCTGTCACTACTGGACCAGGATTTGCCAGAACAAGCTTGCATAAGAGGAAGAACAACTTGCGGTAAGTTACATAATATATCATTTTCTAATCACTCATGCATACAATATTATGAGCATATTATTCTTGGCCACAAGTTAATTAGTTACCTCAATTCCTCTCATTTCAAGGCTTTTGTGTAACTCTTGGAAGGCTTGGATGCCACTTGTGTCGATATCAGTAACGGCTGCATCATGAACACGAAACTCAATAAATAATAAAAATTTAACAAGACGAAAATGAAGGTTTTACTCCGGGAATTTGTAAGGGGAATAACGAATTAAGGATTAAAATAAAGACTCTCACGTGACATTTCAACTATCAAAAACTGGATTTTTGTGGGGTATTCTCCTTTCACTTTTTCTTCTTCATCCATCAGCCATCTTAATGTCCTGCAAAAGGGTAATTATTAGGCGACATGAATATGCTAAATTGAAAACCAGTTTCATAAAATTACGTTATATTCCTCTTTCTTTATCAGTGTAAGATATATCGGATAGAGACTGGGTATTTTTTCATGAGTAACACTGTTAGTATTTTTACATCCACATCTAAATTTTGTAGTATGGTACGTATGGGTGTTCCTTATGTTTTGAATCATATATCTGTTCTTAATCCTTAGGAATTTAGATTACTGCCAAAAAGCTTTTTTCAATTAAATTAGTGTACAGATTGGATTGTTTCACTTCAGTTCATTCAAAAGAGTAAAATATCGTAAACGAATAAACAAAGGAGGAACAAGGCTTTACCTTTCTTTGACATAATTGGAGTTGGAAAAATATACTGCAGAATCAACTCTTACAATCAGTACACCTGGAACCTTACTAGCTTCTGGATATTGTTGGATGTTTCTATAGACATTAGTCCTAGGAATCTTCCCCAGAATTGCGGTTCGGGGTCTTGTTACTTGTAGTAGGATCTTTGCAAAGGATATCGAGACCTGCCATAGAATGTAGCAATATAACATATACGAAATAAACAAGATTAGTCAGAAATTACTTTGACCTTTTGGAGCATAAGATAAGCATTGATTATAGTACTTACAGCAATTAGAAGTCCTATCTCAACCGAGACAAAAACAACCCCAAAGAATGCACCCATGCAAGCGACAAAGTCAAACTTATCTATCTTCCAAATCAAAATTGCTGCCTCATAGTCTATGAGGTTGATGACAGCAGAAATGATGATGGCAGAAAGAATGGCATTTGGAGTGTACTTAAAAAGTGGAGTGATGAATTCCAGGGTTAAGAACACAACTACTGACATCACAATGTTAGAGACTGCAGTTTGGCAGCCAGCCATGAAATTTACAGCTGAACGAGAGAAAGAACCTGAAGGTAACAAAAGTATAGATCAGGGGCTACAAAACTTTATAAATCACTAGACCACAAGATAAATATATAGTTTCAAATCCTCTTTATGTACAGGTAGACATTAAACTCTATAGGAATAGATCCAACTTTATCTGCTTAGTATTTTGTTTTTTCCATTTTTGTTTGATATTTTAAAGCTAAAAGTATATATTTATGAAACATGACCTCCTGTTTCATATTTCTTAAACTTGCAATTTTTATGACAATAGTAGCTAGATTCATAAACCTTGTCTACGAGCTTACCAGTTGCCACATAACAGGAAGTCATCGAACCAACAACATTCATTGCTCCTAGTGCAACCATTTCTTTGTTTCCATCCAGTTGATAGTCCTTCATAGATGCAAATGTTCTTCCAATTGCCGAGGCTTCCTGGCCATCGAAATGTAATGGTTTAATTAGAACTACAGGAGTAAAAAGGACAACTCTTCAAGAGAGGTATTGGTGTCAAAGTTACTCACAGTCAATGCTATCAAGCCTGCCACGATGCCAATTTTAAAACCTTTTCCAAGATTTTCTCCTGTTAAATAAAGATCTTTAACAGATGATGGATTGATTCCTTTTTCTATTTTTCTCACCTTCACATATCAATGGACAAAAACTTCAGTTTTGATGTAACTAATATTATGACACTCTTGCCATCAGTTGTTCCTAAAATACGTTATCAGTCTTTTGATGAGAATGAACATATACTTACAATTTCTACTCCTTGCTTATCTGCACGGGTTATGAATACAAAAAAAGTGGACAAAATAACGGATATCAATGGAGCAATTGCTGGCAGCCAGAATAGTGTCTTGTTTTTCTTTCCCTGGCGCACATAATATGAATGAATGAGAAAACAATGTACGAAATCCTAATTAGGGAATAGTAGCAAAATGCATAAAGGGGTGGTATAATGTCTTACAATGTATTTGGTGACCAGAAGAAAACTCAAAAAGCTAACTCCAATGACTATAGTTTGCCAGTTCCACTACAAGATAAAGTGTTATAAATTATTAGTCAATTTTGTGTTCAACACACAGATAACAGTAACACTAAAAGTTGGCTATCTAAATTTAGGCACGGACTTGTTCAGATTAGGATTCCTGTAATTAATAATTTGCATGTATATTAAGAGAGAGAAGGAGAGTATACTCCATGATGGGCTGTATGGATTACTGAATGCAGCACAGAGACAATATCAGTTTTCGTTGTGAACATTTTAGATTTAATGCCAAGAAAACCTTTGAGCTGTTGAAGGGAAATAGTGATGGCAGCACCCCCCATAAAACCGACAATAGCAGCATGGGATAGAAAGTCGATCAAGAATCCTAACCTGGTTGAATAAGTAAATAAATAAGGCAACAATAATATTATATGGTGTGATGTTAAACAGTGTAACATTAGTTGTAACTGGTAGCAGTTGCACAAGACATAAACTTCAGTGGTTGAAATGTCCAAATGCAAAATCCATATATTGGGTGGTAGTGTTGTCATACCTAAGAACACCAAGCGTTGCTTGAGTAATTCCAGCAAAAAAAGTGGCTGTAAAAGCAAGTCGCTGATATTCTTCCGCATTTTTAATAGGATCAATCTCATTACTAAGTAGGGTCCCCAACAAGAGAGAAACCACTGCTACAGGTCCTATAGCAATATCACGAGAGCTACCCATGACAGCATAGATCAATGGTGGAACAAAACTTGAGTCTGTAAACGAGTAGAAAGAAAAAATGCAAAAAGAATCAGTCTAACGTACAAATAAAAAAATTGAGCTGCTGGTGAGAGGCAAATAGAGTCTTACACAGCCCATACTGTGGAGCCAAATGTGCAAGCTTGGCGTATCCAATATCCTGTTTTTCAGCCAAGCATTAGAAGTTAGAACCGTGAAAAATGGGGAATGCATCATGAATTATTCTCATAGCCTTCAAAACTTGAAATCCACGGTAAAGCAAACATAAGTACCTGAGGAATGCAAAGACTCGCAATAGTGAGACCAGATATTAAATCCCCTCTAAATTTTTTAAGGTTGTAACTTCTTCCCCACTTAAGTATTGGAAATATGGCCTCAATACCGAGGATGAACTTCTTTGATTTAGATTGATCTTTGAAGGGTCTTAGAGGATCATCAGCAAAGAATGTTTCTTTTATGGTGTCTTGGAATTCCTTGAAGAGGTTCTGTCTCGGAGGAACTGCCACTTTGTGGACTTGTGGTACCTGACCATGTGAAGAAGACGACATACTTCTCAGATCGATCTCTTTGGTTTCAAGACTCTGATCACCAGAACGGCCCATTGAAGATCTCAGCCTGGACCTTCAGTCTGTAATACAGGGAAAAGTCATAACCAGAAATACTGGGAAAAAATAAGGACATCAAGGAGTGTGATTAGCAATCACTAAATATGGTTTATACTGCATGCAATAATGAAGTCTACCATGTTGCTTAAAGCTCTAATATATAGTCCAATAATGAAGATAATCAGGCACCTACTATGGAATTTTAGATGTTGATTTGTGACTGATATATCCTACTAAGTATGAGAAAATTTTGAAATGCTTACTAACCTGAATAGAAGGCGAGGGGATACGTGATAGAAGATTTGAATGGTCACTGGTTGAAGCTGTAATGCCTTCTTAAACGGGTAAGGTTTGGATTATGACCTCAAAGACTTAATCTTTCAGGTCAATGTTCTCAAGCTGAGATTGGAAAACAACACCATATAATGTGTGAACCGGATCGCATGAATACTTGTCAAAATCCTGCATTACAAAACAATGCTTAATATTCAATCCTGACCAAACTACCCAGGAATTAATTCACCCAAGTCACACTGTCTTCTTCTAGCAAGTATCTATCGTAACTTCAGAGGAATGACGGAGAATACGATAAGTATTGTACGTTTTGGGAACAAACTTAGTACATCTAGAAGTTAATAAAATCACATTACAACTTGCAATTTCTAAGTGCTTTTATAAAAATTCACGAAGTCAATAAAGTTCAAATAAAGAAAAAGACAGAGAAGTTAAACATGTCAATGGCAACCATCCATTGGAAGTACTAATTCTTGGGAGTGGAATTGTTAGCCGATTTATTAAGTCAAATCTCAAGACTAATTTGATCAAAAACAAAGATTTCGCAGATTTTATGATGACTACCAACATGTCTAGTGTAAGCTAAAGATAATCAGAGAATACAGTTCACATTAAGGAAGACCGATGGCAAAAATTTGTATCCAGTATATAAGTAAATGGTCTTCGTTTGCACCTCTTCACAAGCACCAGCACAAGCACGAATGAACTCACGCACAAGTCCCTCTCACTTTACAAACCATAGGTACAAAATTCTCAATTATCATCCTTTTTAATTCCTGAACAATTAAAAACACGTAACTCTCAGACAAGATTAGAAAGGAATCAAATTCTTAAACCTCAATAAAAATTGAAAAAAAACCGTAAAGTCACTCCAAACGGAAATAAACAACATTCAAAAAGTCCAAAGTCCAAACCGTGTTTTGACTGTCCCACAGAGTCACAATAATTGAATCTCAATAAATCGCTTCCTAATGTGAAAACCAATAATAATTATTACATCCAAATCAAATTAAATGCAGATCCATAATTTACATCCATGTAGTTATATATCCATGATATGCATTCTACAAATACTGATATCTAATAGCATTATCAGAATTTACTTGATTTCACTTATGTGGCTGCAGTGTATGACAGTAAAGAACATGACAGCATAATTTATTCAGAACCAGACAACCAAAATGTGGACTTTTCCAACTCTCAGCCCTTTATGATTTCTGAACCACCAAGTGTTATTCCAAAATCGTTTGGAGAAAGAATAAAGTCTAAAATAGACTCCCAATAAACACATCCTTCCTTGGCTTCTCATGCAAGCCATTGCCAGTGGAGGATTCCAATTACACTAACACCAAAAGTATTCTTTTTTCTTCACAAACTCACTTTAACCCTTCCCATGTCAGAATTCGTCTAAAGCAAAAAAAAGAAATTACAAAGACAGAAGGACCTGCAACACACGGAAGTGAAAAAAAAGAAAAGAAACACTAACTAACAAACAGACAGTTTTTTACATGCTACTATATATACATATATGCATATGCATATCTCAGGAGGGAATTAATAACCAGAAATTAAAAGAGTAAACTAAACAGGTTGGGCTTCCACTCCCCACGTACCATTACCATCGGTTTTCCTTTCCTTCTCACATGTCTCTCTGAAAAGACTGCACTTCTACTTTTGATCGTAAAAGCAAGAGCAGACAAAGTGACAAACGCAGCAGGACTTGGGAACGGAGCAGTTACATTAAAGAAAAAAAACCAACAGAACCAGGCACAGTCAGCGAATAGTTTCTCCTTAAACATGTTGTGTTACAAAAGGACTTTGTTACTAAATTTATTTAAGGAAAATAAATAACCCCAATCACTGTCCAGGTTCAATGAATCATCCGGGTTCAGTTCCAGGTGTATTAACTCTTGAATAACCTACAACAAGGTTTGGTTAACAATCGTGAACCTCGGAGGACAAACCCTATTTGGTCGCCGATAAAAAATGTGTATCCAAACGTCCGACAGCAAGAGAGAACAGAAAAGAAGATCCCAACAAAAAAAAACGAAAAGGTTAAAGCTTGATAATGTCCCCACGATACCTTTCCATGGAAGAAAGAGCGCACTTGGTTTACAAAGCTTATTTTAATATGAAGTACAATTTATTATTAATTCTAATGATTACCGTATTAATCCTTGCATGGTTCGTTGCCGTGGTTGGAGTCTCACATTTTATATTTCTAAAATAAATAAATAAATATTAAAAATTTGACACTTCGAACACAAACAAGATGGAGTAGTAATCACTCTATAAAAAATTTTGTAACTTGCAACTTTGGAAGTGTGATTGAAAATTTAGGGGTAGGAAATTTAGGCTAGCTGTGTTTTTTTTTTTTTTAATTAATTTATTTATTTATGAAAAGTGAGTGGGACAATCTTGTTTTTGCATTGTGTTGTGTTGGGCTTGGGGAGGGACCCCACGTTTATGTAATATGGTTTGAAATTTAACGAAGGACGACATAGCGTCCACATTCAAAGTTGGCATGTGGTGACGATGCTCTTGCTGGCATCTCAATATTCAAAGTTTGAAAAAACTCTTCCTTCGTTTCTTTCCAAAGCATGCAACTTTTTAACTTTCACTCCGTGATATTAAATAAAATTTAAACAGTTGTCTTATTTTTACTTTTACAAGAAATTGTTATCATACTTAATAGATAGATTCTGCTCAACTCTACAAATTAGAATATTGTGTATATTTATTTAATTATAGAAGCAGTATTTCTATTGTGTATTAGTCAACTCTACATATTTCATTATAGAATATTGTGTAACATTTTGTGGTTTTTTCCGCTACAATTTTTTTAAATAAAAATCAATTTTAGAGATAAAAGATGATCGGTAGTAACTAATTTATAAACTAAATATCATTTATTATTATTATGATGAATAAAAAATTATAATTAATTTGTGAATTAGATTTTAAATTGATCCCTGATATTATTTGTTCAAGGGTTTGGTTATTAAATAAATTGATGTCTAAATTGATCATTAATTAATATTAGTGACCAATTTTTTTAGTCATCAAAATATTGGTAGTTAATGTTAATGACTAATTTAGAAATTAATTAAAATATTAATTATAATTTTTTATTCATAATAGAAATTATTTTAGTTACCAATAAGTTTTAGTTTATAAATTGATACATAAAATAATTATTTTTTGTCATTAAACTTAGTTATTATTTAAGAATTTTATTGTAATATATATTTTATTTATATTATTTATATAAATATCATGTTTCTATAATTAAAAGGTATGTTATTCTTAATTTTTTATTTTGTGATTCTTTCACTTATTATAAAATTTGATTGATTTAAAATTTTAATTCTAAAACAATTATTATATTGGTGTATATTTGACTTTAGTTAGGATTTGTTGATTCATCATCGTTCCATTGATTATAGAAGCAGTAATAACGGAAATTGTTGATTGTGTCATTTCTTTGAATAAGGTTGTGGGTCTTGAAAAAAAGTCAGATATAATACCTTCGTTTTTGAGCTTGATCAAAGACATTAATATCCGAGTAGAAAAAAAAATCTTATGGTTAAGATTATAAGAGATTTATAAAATCAAAAATCATGAAGTCGTAATAAGAATAGTAGATTTTACCTTCTATAATAAAATGACAAATTACTAAAATAAAATTAATTCCTCTGTTAATAATTCACCAAACATAAGTTTATGAAATTAATCACTTTGTGAATTCTTTAGAATTCTAACTATAAGAGTTTTAAGAGTGTATCAGAAAAAAAAATACATTTTATTTTAATTGATTGGAATTAGTAAAAATGTTGTAGAAAGAACACCTTTTATTTTTAATTAGATTTTATTTTAATTGAAATTTATTAAAATATACGAATGTTAGGTGATGTTGCAACTAACAAACTAATGAGGTAAAATTTTAATTATATTATATTTTACTAGGTTAAACACGAAAAAAATAAATTTTAATTAGATGATATTATGACTGATAATACAAATAATAATGATTTTTTTATTGCATTAAATTTCAATTATGTTTAGGTTTTCTTTAAACGAAATATATTCACCTAAAGACGTGAACAACTGGTGCAGTAAAAACTAATAATTTATACAATTCTATTAATCTTATTATATTACAATTATATGTAAAATCTAATTCAAAATATTATATAAATAGTAAAATTTTAAGATTTTATAATTTAAATCTCTATTTTAATTAACTACTACAATAATATGTGTTTAATCAACTAAATATACTAACTAGAGCTGTCGAAACGGGTAATCCGGCCCGACTTGACCCGACCCACCACGGGTTAATGATTTAGTAAGTCAATCCAGCCCGACCCACTTTTTAGCGAGCCAAAAAATTTCGAACCCGGTCCGGCTCACCACGGGTTGGCGGGTTAAACGGGTTGGCTCACGGGTTTACTTAATTAAAAAAGATTTTTTTTTCCAGTCAAAACTAAATTGTAATTCTAATTAAAATTTAAATAAAATTTAATACAATCAAAGTACAAACCAAAATAAAAACAAATACAAATCATTTATGTGTTGGATAAAAAAACAACATAACATGACCCAAATGTAAAGCCCAACTTAATAAAAAAATATATAAAAACACTTGTGTGACCCTTTTATCTGAGGTCTGAGGGTTGGTGACCCAACCCGGCTCACCACGGATTCAATCCGGATGAGCCAAATTTTAAATGAGTCGGGTCAAAAATTAACCCATATTAAAATTTATAAAAAAATTTCAACAAAACCCAATCCAAACCCGTAGTAAGCCAGATTGGCTCACGGATTTCAACCTTTTTTACCGCTCTAATACTAACCAACTCTTGGTCATTGATTATACTTAAAATGTTTTATTTAGTTAGAGAATACTGTGTTTATAACAGGTTAACAACACCTTTTTCATGCGTGCCAGATGTTATAATTTCATTCGACAAAGATATTTTTTTTAATATAGGCAATGACAATGATTTCCTTCTTCGATATATTTCATAACTTTTTTGTTTTTATCAACGTCATAAACTGTCTGTCTCCCTTACTTCTTTTGCCACTTTAGAAATACTTGCCTTTGCGTCTTTGCTTCTCATCGTAGTTTTTTTATCCTTTATTCTTTATTTTTGTCGTTTGTTATATTCTTTCTTCTCTTTAGCTTTTTGATTCATTCTTGCTACTTTCATTTTGTTCTGCGTCTTTGATTAGTACTTGTGATGGATTATAACAATCTATATCTTTAGGGTAGGTTAAAAATCACAGAAGAAACTTCCATTTACACTTTCGTGAAGAAGTTAAGGCCTTTTATCAAGCCCTCAATATAATTGAGGTGGAAACAAAATGTAGTGGTTGGAGTTTTTCGTCTAGAAGAACATGTTTGTAGAAATTCCTAAAATGATGGTCCTTTTTTCTTTTTGTATGATATTGCGTTTTGCTAAGTTGGGGTTGCTATTTTCTCCTAACCCTTTTGAATGTTGATGAATGTGGTATAATAAGGTCCTCACAATCTCAGTGGATGCTTATATTTTAAGATTAAATATGTTTTTTATCTCTTAATTTTTAGTGAAAATTGGATTTAGTCTCTTTTTAAAATCTTGGTCTAATTTAATCCTCTAACTTTAAAAATGTTTGGATTCAGTCATTTTAACCGATTGTTTAAAGTTTATTTAACGTTTTAAATGTATTTCATGGTAGCAGTTGAGTTGTTTACCCCACTTGACATATTTCCGCTTTAATGTTAACTAAAAAACTGTCTTGAAACACGGTTGAAACGTTAAATAAATTTAACAAAATTTTGTTAAAAGGATTAAATCCAAACATTTATAAAGTTGGAGGACTAAATTGAGTCAAAATTTCGGAAAGAAACTAATTCTAATTTTCACTAAAAGTTAAGAGACAAAAAACATGTTTAACTCTATATTTTATTATATTAATATATATATATATATATATATATATATATTACTTTTATTTATCATAAACGATTATTCTCTAAAACTCCATTATTTTTAAACTTTTTTTTTTATTTTATTTTTGAGACAATTATTCGTTCTTTTCTCCTTCAAATATTGACAATTAGAAGATGATAAAGATTAGGCCAATTGCGATATCTTCGATAAAGATACATTGATAACTTTATTCGATCAAAATTTTGATATCTTTCATTTTTTCCTCAAATCTCAATGTTTTTTATTTTTATTGCATGAGTGAGGTTATATGATTGTATGCGAAATTTAATTTAATAGAAAAGACAAATCTTTATTAGTTTTGGGTTATAAATGGTATACTAAGTTGTGAAATTAGTTTTTCTGAGTAAGTTAGAGCATTCATAACCCTCTCCTTCAAAACAATTTTTTGAAAGCAAAGGATTTGAAGTTAAGGAAGGTAACTTGACATATTTTGATGAATTGAGATTTTAAGAGAGAATGTGTTGAAATGTAAGTTAAACCCACCATTGTTAAACATGAGGATTGTTATAAAATAATCATAGTAGATTATATTGCAAAATATACTAGGCGGTTGGTTGCAAGGTTAGTTGCAGTTTTGGTATTCCTTTCTCACGTTGTCTGATTTACGGAAGCAATGCAAAACTTTCTCTCCACACTAGTTGCTTCGTTTTGAACATTATATGATAATTAATATTATTATGTTTTTATATTCAATTGTTATTTTATTTTTTTGATTTTACTTGATATTCAGGTTTTATTTAATAAAAGAGAAAAAAAATAAATACGTGGATTATATTTTGTAAATAAGTAAAAATTTCATATATTTGAGAAGATTACAACTAATGAGTATAATATTGAATAATCAAATATTATCAAAAAGATCAAATATCACAAAGTTAGTTATTCAAATTATAAATCAAAATAATTTAAGAGTAATTCAAAGATATAGAATCTCAAAAGATTAAAAGATATATATAAAGGATTATCTCTTACAATTTATTCAAGTACCAAACCAAGTCCAAGTCCAATTATGAAAGTCTATGAATAAAGGACCTATCATACGTAATTAATATCTCTACACTTGAACTTAGAATGACACTCTGAAGGCCGGAAACATTCAATTTCATATCAGTCTTGTGTTCAATATGTCTAGGAGTAGCTAACTCTCTCATTCACGGGAGTTGGGTGTAAAATATTCTTAATTCTCTGTAAATTCTTCATTCAATATAATATGTTTCCACAATCTCTTATGTTTTTATTCTTGTTTTAATTGCATAGTTTATGAATTTTTCACATGCGAGAGTCCATATCGATCTGAAAGATAGTTTGGAAACCCAGATTATAAGCTTTAATTGCATGTTCTAGATATTATGCATATGTGGGAGTACGGCTGATCCGAAAGATAGTTTGGGAAACCTGAGTAGGGTAGAACAACTATTAAATTCACATGCTAGACATAGATGTGGTTAGTAGTCACTCTTAAGAATCATAAGGAAGGGAAATAACATATTATTATCCCAAGAACAATACATCAAGAAACTTCTTAGGAAGTTTGGGTATTATGATTTCAAACCCGTGAGTACACCTTATGATGCTAACTCTAAATTAATGAAAAATAAAGGAGAATTTATTTCTGAACCTCAGTATGCCCAGATAATTGAGACTTACTACACTTAATGAGCTTTTCTATACATGATATTGCTTATGTAATAGGTATATTGAGTAGGTACACTCAATGTCCTAATCAAGAACATTAGGATGCACTTGCAAGACTTGTGAGATACTTAAAAGGTTCAATGAATTATGTCATTGAATATAGTGGATTTCTCGTTGTATTAGAAGGGTACAATCGCAGATTCAGATGAGACAAAATCTACTATGGTTATGTATTCACACTTGGGGGTGATGCGATTACATGAAGATCAATCAGGCAGTTGCTCTCGAAATGGCTGGTAGTGAGACCGAGTGGTTGAAAAACTTCTTAACAAACATTCCTCTAAGAATGAAACCAACCCCATCTATGTTTGTACATTGTGATTGTGAATCGACAATAGCTATAACTTAAACAAGAACTATAATAGAAAGAATAGACATATATAGTTGAGACATAATTTGGTGAAACAACTGAGAGTGGAACTATTTTCATTGATTATCTGAAGTCAGAACAAAATCTAGCAAATCCTTTGACAAAACCATTGGGAAGAAATATGATTTTTGAAACATCAAGGGGAATGAGAGTTAAGCCACTTGCAAACAAAGAAGTGGTGGTAACACAACCTTTGTAATTGGAGACGCCATAAATAAAGTTCATATAGGTAAAAATAAGTCACTTGTTAATTATGATAGCACTAAATTAATTTTAAATCAATTATGTTCATTCCTATGGTGTGTGAAAGTGCTAAAGACTACATTATTGGGAGGTTAAACTTTGTAATTAAAAAATTTTATGTGGTGTAAGAATTTTAGTTTAAAACAAAGTTTTTAATGATTTTCATATCCCTTGCAAGTAGTGTATGATTTGCAGCATGCACTTGATGAAATCACTTATATGAGTGTGGAATGAGGTCACTTGTACGAGATCTTGGCATGATATCTAGAGCATGCATATCGAACACGCGCATGGCCTAGCAAGTGCAACACAACATTAACAACAAGAATTGTGGGGGTGTACTGGGATTCATAAATCGCTAACACACATTAAGTGTTTTTGGTTCATATAACTTGTTATATCAGCTACACAATTAAATTTTTCAATCTAGGACCGATTCATATAGCTTGTTATGCGAGCATTGATGCATTACATCTTATGTGACACCCATGGTTTTTCTTTCTTTCTTTCTTTCTATATTTTGCAGTTAAACATTGTGTGAGAATTTGATAATAATTTTGATTAGATTGTTGATTCACAATATGGGTAGAATTAAATGTGAAAATATTTCATTCATTATTAATATGTGTACTCACTTCAAGAAAATCTCATCAATTAGAAACCAATTTTAAAAACTAAAAATAATAAGTCACTAGTGACCAATTTATATAACAATTTATAAAGTAAAAAATTATTGGTTACTAAAATAGTCAATATTATAAATAAAAAATTATAATTAGTCACTAAATTAGTTACTAATTAATTAAAGACTAATTTAGAAACTAATTATTTTTGTAGTAAAATCTTATGTGACTAATTTTATGTGATCAATTTTTTTTGTAGCTAATTTTAAATACCAATTATAATTTTTTAGTTATAATAGTAATTACTTGTGACATGTGAAAATGGTCCAAATGATCTTATATTTGAAAATGATATTTGATAACTTTAAATAATTAAAAAGGAAACGATTTTATTAAAGAGTGTTATGTATATACTGTAAACATTGTTGAAAATTTTGATTTGAAATTGTTTGGATTTGTTTCATGCTTATTATATTAATTTTGAAAAATTATTTTCTTGATTTTTAATAAGTTTTTCAAGAAAAAAGAAAAAGTCAAGTGTTGGAAAATCATTTTTAAACATAAAGAGAGAAATCTTGATATAAATCCATATTAAAAGATTTTGAAATGTAAAATATGTTTGATTGAATTTGATAAAAAAGAGAAAAAAAAATGCTTTTAACACTTGAATATTATTTGAATGATGTGTTTATCGCTCAAACTACATTAATTAAAATAGTGATGTTTAATGTCATGTCAGATATTTTTATTCTCAAACTAATGTTTCCCGTCCAAATAATTAGATCAACAGTAGAACTTAAAATAATAAAAAAAAAGGTATGTAGTTTTTATCTCTAATTCTCATACACTTTTCGGAAATAACTACTATAGTTGCAACTAGATATTTCAAATGGATAACTCCTCTTCACTTCTTTTAACGAGTGCATTAATATTAGGTCCAATAAGCATTGTAAAATAGTCCAATTTTGTATTCATTTTCACTTTTCAACTTATCCAATAAAATTATTTTCCACCCTAATTCTCTTTTATTCATCCAAAGAAAAAAACAGTAATAACAACAACGATTTTCTATACAAACAGTAGCTTGATACCAACAAAGGTTATAATATTAATTAAAAGATTTAACTTGATTTTGCTTATATTAATTTTCCCATAAAAATTTGTAAGAGAAGAAAAAAAAACTTGAAATCATTAATTAAAGTTAACTTATATGTTTTAGATCTCAGAGAAGTTGAATGAAAAAATAAAATATATATTAAATAGATAATTAATTGAATTTAGTTTGTAGAAAAACTTCAACTTATTTGCTTTTCATGATAAAAACCTTATCTAAAAGATATATATAGCGCATATGTATATATTTGCAATGGTTAGATTCTGGTATGACTTTATTATACATGAAATATGTGTTTTTAGTATAATTGCATCCAGAACAATATCTATATACTAAGGGATTAGGGTTGAAGTATTGAGTGAGAAACATGATTAATAAAAGAAAAATGAAAAAAATGAGTTTGACTAACAGTTTCAACATGATCAACACAACCTAACTCAAAAAGGGAATAGAGGACCCCACCAACTTGATAACTTAAATTGAAATTGACTTCCACTAAAGCTGCAATCATTCAAAAAGCATAGCATCTTTGAATTTCATTGCATATAGGCATTCTTAGATAGCCCCGTAAACTCCAAAATATCATATCACACATATTTCAAACTACACGAGTCAATCCTATTATAACACGATCACCCTAAAAATTAGGTACTACTTCCACGTATATTGCAAAGCTACCAGATTATTTTGAATCAAGATATATTCGCTCAGATAAATATTTATGTTTGGATATTTATCAAACCACGTCAAAAAGATTTTAAGTAATTAAATTTATTAGAAATTTCACATCGATTAGAGATAAGACCAATTCACAATATATAAATGAGGTGCAAACCTCACCTTACAAGTCTGTTTTGTGGGGTTGAGTTAAACTTTAAACTCACTTCCAACATGGTATCAGCAAACCTCACCTTAAAAGTCAGTTTTGTGGGGTTGAATTAGACTTTAAACCCACTTCCAACAAAATTAAAAGAATAATTTTTTATCAAATTCTAATCACATGTTAAAATTTAAAAACTAAATACATATTTAATATATTCACGAACTTATAAATCAAACCCCTAATTATTAATCACACTCTTATAAGTGTTTAGATATGCATTAGATTTTGTTGGGTTTTGTGTTACATGCACTTAGATATTTAGTAGCGGCGTAATGGATCTGATAAACGAGATGTTGGTAATTGGGAGGAGGAAGGTTTGAAAGAGTTGGTGATGCAATGGGAATAATAGTTAGTGCGTGGGCTCAAAAGTGGTGCACAGTAACATATAGGGCGGTGGTGGTGCTTATAAGTCTTTTCACGAGCATTGAAAAAGCAGAAGAACCAAATTGGGTATATAGGGAGGGACCATGGCATGGCAGAATAATGCCTCACACCCTCCTCCATACATACCAAACTCTCAAATTTAAGTGCTGTCATTGCCACTTCCACTCTTCTGCTTATCATCTATATCTATAAAATCATAATTTAACGTTTTAAATAGAAGGAAGGGTTTTTAAGATTAAATCAAAATATGATTCAAATAATAAACGATATAGTAGGTTATTTCTCTCTTCCAACGACTTTATGTCCAATATATAAATTGTTTGAAATGCAATGGATCAATAGAAAAAAAAAAGAAAGTACGAGGTCTTGTCGATTATTGTTAAGTGTAATTTATCATGATAACTTCTTCGTATTTAAGAAATTTAATGATCATATGCATCAATTTTTCATTCGCTTACTCTTAAGAATCATTTTCAACAATTGTACTCCTAAGTAGTAATTATCCATAAGTGTCGTATACAGGGATGACAACGGGTCGGGTCGGACACAAATAGTGCCTACCCGCAACCCGACCCGCCACAAAAAATTCACCCGTTACTTGTCAGGTATCCGCTTAAAAAATACCTGCGGATATTTTTAAAGCCTGCAGGTACCCGTGGATACCCGATACCCGCAAATATTTAAAAAATTTATATTTTATAAATTTTTTAATATAGAATTATAAAAATAAAATATAAAATTAAATTAAATTTTAATTATAATTAAATTTGACATAATAAGATATACTGCTAATTTTAATTTTATTTAAATTTAACTTAATAAAATATAAATTAAATTTTCATTTTCATTTTTTTGCAGGTAATGGGTACCCGCGGGTACGGATAGTATGATACATGTACCCGACCCGTTTATAAGCGGGTATTAACTATCCGTCGCGAATTTTATCCACGGATAGCCGGAGACACATGTATTTTTGCCATCCCTAGTCGTATATATCTATAAAGATTTTTTTAAGTGTATTGATAGTTAATTTTTTAGTTTTTTGGATTTTGATAAACATTACATGTAACTATATAGATAATAGTATATATTATAGATTAAGTGGAGTGGAGACTATGATTGAATTTTTATCTTATCTTCTTTTATTGCATCATTATTATCCTATCTATTTAATATGTAAATCATTTCATATCTTGAGAGTACTATTTGAGGTAGATTTATGTTCATTTTTGAATCACTAGAACATAAGAATTTTGGGTCGAGTGTGATTCCTCCACTCTTGGTTGAATGAATTTCTTACCTAAGTGCAATACTCTTTCATCATACACACCCTCTAGATCTTGTGGGAGCCTCTAGCAAAAGTGTGATTATTTGATTGGACCATAATTTAAGACCAATTTTCCAACTCAATCTAATCTAATTAAATAGATGAGTTGTCAATTCATCATTAAGAATAAATCAAACCACAAACTATTGAATGAAAGCATAAATAAATATCAAAGAAATAGAAGTACATAAAATTAGAATTGATTACATCAAACCTGGACATCTTTCTCTACTCATACAATATTGTCCAACAGCATTTAAACATACGTAGAATTTACAATAAGAACATCTTTCTCTAACCTTATAGACATATTCCTACTCTACTACTACATTTCTAACTCTCCACTTAATGCTTACAATGAGGACTTGAGGTCTTTTTATAAAAAATTTTGGGTGGTGCTCAACCAAACTTTTGGTGCTCAACCATAGGGGTTTCTTCACAGGTTGGTTTCTTTCTCAGCTTTGATGCTCAACACTTGATCTTTCCTTCTTGGGTGCTCAGCCTCATTGGTGTTTCGATTTTCCCTACTAAGGGGTTTCCTCATATGGTTAGCTTAGATTTGTTGTGCTCAGCCAGAAAGTCCATGTTATGTTGTCCTATCTTTTCTACTTTCTGACTCAATTTCAATAGTTGTGGCTCAACTGCAAATTTTACCTTATCTCTCATTTTTACTATAAAACAGAGTCAATTATTAATATAATTCATGAAATTTAGATTCTCCCTACCTCATTTTGTATTTTATGCTAAAGAGGCTTGTTTTATATATAAATAGAACCATTTTGATATATGATAAGTGACAATTTCATATGAAAAATTTTGTTATTCTTGACACTTATCACTTATTAACCAGTCTTTTAAGTTAAAAGAAAAAACTAATCAATTTTTAAAATTTTAAAGAAAATAGGTGTAATATGAGTCTAATAAAGAATTTCAAAGAGGAAATTGGTTGGATTGATAATTTTTTTTAGTCAAATTGACTCAATGTGGTTAGATCAAGATAAAACGAAGTCAGGTGATTTCTGACAAAATAACAGAAAAAAATCAAATATATCTTAATATTAATCTATTATACTGTCACTGTTATGTCATTTTTACTAAGTTAAAAATAATCTCAAACATCTTAACAGAAAAAATTATAATTTCAAAAGAAAATTATATTACTTTTAATTTAAGTTTTTTTTTTAAATTTCGTTTAAATAAGGTAATTTAGGTTTACTGAGTTTTAATTAATTTATTTATTACATTGAATATAACATAAAATACAAAAATAATAGTAAAAGATATTAATAAATAAAAATATCAAGTAATGATTATTTTAGTCTACATTGACCGATTAAGTGTTCCCTTAAGTTTGTTGCAAATGATTTCAAGTATGTTTTTAGTTCTAATACTTGTAAAATTGGAATTTGTCTTTTCCTCAAAGTTCATATAAATTTTGTTCATATATTTTAGTAATGCCTGAAATTTGTCATCAAGAACAGACAGTGTTAACTTTTAGGTGAAATATCTAACAATCATGCTGACATTTCAGAACACAGGACTGAAACGTGTAATTTCAATTTTTTTATTTTTCTTTATATATATATATATAATATGTTTTTGGTCCATTAACTTTTAGTGAAAAATTAGAATTAGTCTCTCTTCAAAATTTTTGGCCAATTTAGTCCCTCAACTTTATAATTACGTGAATATTGTCTTTTTAACAATTTTTTTAAAATTTTATTTGAAGTTTCAAAGATGTTTCATGATAGCATTTGAGTTGTTTACAATATTAAATACATTTTCGATTCAATGTTAAATGAGAAATGCATTTGACACGTCAAACCAACTTAGCAAAATTTAGTTAAAAGAACTAAATTCATGTAGTTCTAAAGTTGAACTAAAGTTAAAGAACTAAATTTAGTCAAAGTTTCGAAGAGAGACTAATTCCAATATTCACTAAAAGTTAAAACACAAAAAACGTATTTAACCATACACACACGCGCGCGCGCACATACACATACATACATATATATATATATATATATATATATATATATATGTGTGTATATATATATATATATATATATATATTTTTTTTTTTTTTTTTTCCTGTTGACTCTAGAGGAGGTATTCCATGTATTATTAAAATATAAAGACAAATTATATAAAGACAAATTTTATATGAACTCTGAGGAAAGGGATGAATTCCAATTTTATATGCAAATATATAAATTAAAGATATATTTAATAAATTGTAGTTTGAACTAATCAATTTAATATTATGTTATATAAATATTAAATGATAACAATTATATAAATTAATATTGAAATGAAAATAATTTATTTAACTTTTAAGAAAAAAATTTGAAGTCATGTTTCAAATTTTAACATTTTCTTAAAATTAATATAAATCGGTTGAATCAAATAAAATATTAAATATTTTCTAAATTTAAAAAAAATGAAAACTTATTATAAATTAATATATTATTATATACAATTAATATATTAAAAAATTATGTAGTAAACTCACTAGTTTTCTAAATAAGTGTAAATTATATATTCACTTAATGAAGTATAAAAATTATTTATATATTCAATAAGTCTAGATTATATATTCATTAAGCGAATATATATTCACTTAGTGAATTTAAAATTATTTATATATTCACTAGATTAAATTATTTTAAAAATTATGTGTACAATATATATATATATATATATATATATATATATATATATATATATATAGTATATTTTATTGCATTTATTATAATATTTGTAATATATTAATTATACATAGTAAAATATTAATTTATAATAAGTTTTATCATTTTAAAATTTGAAAAACACTTAACATTTCAATAAATATTTAATTTAACTAACTTATATTAATTTTAGAAAAATGTTAAAATGTTAATATTAATAAATTATTTTTACTTCAATATTAATTTTTATAAGTATTATTATTTAATATTTATATAACATAATAATCAATTAATTAGTTCAAACAATTATTTCTAGGCATGGTTTTAGTTCTTGTATTACATGTAAAATTGAAATTCATTTCTCTTCTTCAAAGTTCATATAAAATATGTCTTTGTATTTTAGTGATGCATGAAATATGTCCTTTAAAACTAAAAGAAAAAATATATATAAAAAAGAAAAAAAAACAAAGAAAAAATGAAATTAATGACAATCACGTGTTTTGACTACATATCAGTTCAGTTAACATAACCGTAAGATATGTCATCTAAAAATTAACTTTTTCTCTTTTGGAATATAAATTTCTTGCATTACTAAACTGTAGAGATAAACTTTATATGAACTTTGAAAAAGGAACAAATTCTAATTTCAAACGTAGATACAGAAACTGAAAATATACTCATCTCATAACTCATGCTTTAATAACTCCTACAACAATGTCGTCTCTTATTAATATCAACATAGGTTACTTTCAAAGTATGGGCCACATCATGGTTAGTATCTTCAGAGCAATAACTTTTACTGGACCATTATCAATAAGTCCGGAATAACTAAAAGTAACTTTACTTAATTTTAATAGAAAAAGTTGTGATTGAGATCAAATTGAAAATCACAATAAATGTTGGAAAAAAAATCCTAATTAATATTGACCGTAAAATAACATTGACTTGTTGAAAATATCCATGATAGGCATTTTCTATGCATGAGAAATAAAAAATTATTTATTTTAAACTCTTGAAATTTTTTTTTGACTCTTGCTAACATGTATTTTCATCTTTGATAAGATAATCCAAGACTTTTCAACCATCTAAAGGGTAAACTGTATTTTATGATTTTAATTATTTGAAGATTTTTACCAATTTACTCATCTATTTGAAGGTCATAATCCACTATAAAAACTTGAGCTTAGAATACAAAAATTCTATGTGATCAGATAAAATAAATTAACTAAAAATTCTATTCCAAAAATGTCTCACTGAGTGAGAAGGATGCTCACTAGACGACCCTAAGATTGAAAAAACTCAACTTTGTCTCATTGGATGAACTTGTGTGCTTATTGAGCGAGAGTAAAAGAGTTTGTTAATAAGAATAAATGATTTTGAGATTTTAATGTAAAAATGTGTGGATATGTGTATGATTAGAGCTAGGGTGTTAATCATAATCTACTTTTGATGTGTTTGAGACTAGATAGAGTCAGGGTGTTGACCATTATCTACTATTGATGTCCAGGAGATTGAGTGGAGTCAAAAAATATGCCATAATCTACTATGTGATGTTGACTTTATATACATTTGATGTGAATGTAGTTATTTCCAAGGAGAATTTCGAGAATGAAATTATCCTAACTTTATACTAATATCAGACTCACATTGAAGAAGATATTATGTGGTAAGAATTAATTTACTCTGTCATATAAAGGATAACTTTAGTTCCTAATATATAATATGTGCGAGTGAAAGGTGATATGTCAGGTGCAAAACTTATAAATCTAATTCAATAAACGAGGGTGAGTTAGATAGACTATTAAATATAAATACTTGATTTTGATTGTTGTGATTATGTGAATGTAAATTAATTAAAATAAAATATATAATATTTTAAAAACTACTTAGATTATCCTATCTTGTGTGTATTGTTTTTAACTATAATAATGGTATAATATTGATTTTAAGGGAGAATAACCAATTGAAGAGTAGAGAAGAAATTTTTAAAGACAAATAATATTTAAAATAAGACTGTGTGTTTGCCGATTGTGTGGTTTGTGTGGAGAGGGAGGGAGGAGGTGTGTATGTATGTCTCAGATTGAATAATGATACCTGACACTTCATTGTTGTTTTATTTTAATGGGTATAAAAGTATGATTGTGCTTCTACATTCAAATTCCAACCACATAAATACATTTTAACAAAAAATGTAATACATCACATGTTATCAATTTATTTTATTAGTATTAATTATATTATAATATGACATAATCAAGTTGGACTAGTTTACTTGATTTTCATTTTGGATGCCACATTTTAGGATGACGTGGAGGGCGGGTTGTAGAAGATATGAATCAACTTAAAAAGGGATTTTTTAACTTTGTATAACTGGATTTTTTTTTTATGTTAGTTTTAACTTGAATTACATAAAAAAGTACTTTATATTTCAATTTTTAATTATATATGAATAATCGTTTTAGATTCTTTTTTTTTCGCCCTCTTAGGTAACTAAGTCATCCTAAGTTACCGAAATGAAATTTTGTTACATAATCAATATGTTGTTGCTAAGGCTAAGGTAGACTTAGGAGAGGTACCTGTGTTACATAGACTTTGATTTCTTTTACACATTTTTTTTTATATGTTTCTGTTTTTGTATGAATTTCCCTTGTTGTTTAGTCCGTGGTTTTTGGATTTAGTTACGCTTAATTATGAAGGTTCTGTGTAACGGAGTTTAGAAGAAAACATTCCAGAATTGGTTATTGTCGAAAATTGACTATTCCTTTCTCTTAGTAGAAATTGAAAGTGGCGTTCTGAATGATGAAAAGCCACACATTTTTGTACTAAAAAATCCGAATGTTTTCTTTTGATGTTTTCCTTTGTTGTTGTGATTGTTTGTTTTTTAATTACAGGATGATTAAACGATTTGATTTTGATAGGGTCCACATGTTCTGTCAATTCTAATTAGGTTGCATATCTTAATACGATTGGAGAATGATTTTGTACATTCTCTTAACAAGTTCTGATAAAAGTAAATAAAAGAACTTAAACTACCAAATTTCACTTACTAATGTCGGTAATACTGAGAATCCTTACTAATTTATTACTAGATTCATGTTTCTTTATGTAGTTTGAATATATGTTGATTACAAAAAGCTTCTTCGACAATACTAATTAAGTATAAAGCAGAAATATAATTAACAAAAGAAAGTAATTAATATTATTTAAAACTTTGGAAATAACTGTTAAATAGAAAGAAAAATAATTAAAAAAGAAAATTTATATTATGCTTTTTATCAAGAAAAGAAAAGAAAATTAACCAATAAAAACTATCACACCGTCTATGAAAGAGAAATTACATGTTATGCCATTAAATAAAACTTAAGTATATAGGACAAATTATAATTAAAACCCAAAAATAATATATAAAATAGAGTTATCTTTTATGTTATGGATTAATGTTGTAGAGATATACTCTGTCAAAATCTAAATTATAATAAAATGTTAAAATTTAACTAAATTATAAAAAAAAAATATTGAAATTCATCTTAGATTCATTTAAAAAGGTGACCTATTGTACATTATGCATACGTAAATTTTAATAGTCGACTAACTCTTACGTCAAATGGTGATTTTGTTGGATAGGATTCAATTAGGCCAGAAAATAAATTGAAAGAATATATATATATATATATATATATATATATATATATATAATTTTTTAAATCACAAATTTAATTAATAATATTAGTAAATTTTTTTACATTGGTAAATGATGAGGTTTGAATCGAGATTATTATCTTTTTTATAGTAGTTAATGAAGTTATTATATTTTTAGAGGTAAGCATTATATTATTTCATTGCTTAAGATAGAATCTTTACAGTGTGGAATAAAATGATGAACGCGGTTTCTAACAGACAAAAAATAGACTTATACTACTTTTGGGTATAAGTTAATAAGATAATTTAATTGTTAGATAATAAATATAATTATAGTTCCCTTTTCTAAAATAGATTCCTCGTTTTAGAGAAATACTTAAATATAAAAATATATACATTTATGCAACTTGGTTTGAGGCATATAATCCAAATGAAAAAAACCAAAAATCTTTTATCCTCTCTTAAAGTAAGAACTTTCTCATTTTACGAAGGAATCTCTGCTTTTATTTATCCCCTACCCTTTCTTTTTATTCCAAAGCATGAGGCAAAATGCTTAATTAATATAAAAAAAAAAGAAAAAGACTTTTCTTCCTCCCTATTGTCCCCTTATTTGAATCTGTTGCATTTTAATTAATTGTTTTTCCCTCTCCTCAAGGCCTAGCCACCCGTTGTTGCATATCTAATGAACCTCACAAACATCATGCTATTTTTTTTTCTTAAATTTTAATTATATAAAAAAATATGGGTCATTATTTACCGACAATATTAAATTAGCATTTTATTTGTCACAAGCGTATCATTGGTTTTCGTTTCATCGTTTTAAAAACTAACTATAATGTTACTTCCAAAATTTATTTTAATAACATGAATTGTTGCTTAAAGCCCTAATTTATAAGCCAATTATTACGGCTTGCATGAGACTTAATATGTAATACGAATCCCTTGTTGACCCGCCACCCACAATACATACACACGTGGCGCGCACGCGCGCGCGCACATATATATATATATATATATATATATATATATATATATATATATATATATATATATATATATATATATATAT
>Ga0214543_1004249_pt1 | contig 27326 bp, 10 predicted proteins | sample CNSS2metaG_FD_160094 | JGI IMG/M metagenome (GOLD analysis project Ga0214543, IMG submission 160094) | Root nodule microbial communities from cowpea collected in UCLA plant growth center, Los Angeles, California, USA - CNSS2 | ecosystem: Host-associated > Plants > Roots > Nodule | place: USA... | reverse complement strand
GCGGATCTCATGATTTTTCATCAAAAGCTTTATTGCTTTGTCCAGCCAGCCATACATAGGCATGAAATAAATTCACAATATTTGTGAAATCTCTTTTCACAATATTTTTGTTATGAGCAAATTAGTTGCTTAGATGCTTTATTTCTTTATTTAATGGTATCCCAATATCCATTGCATCTAAATATATTTCAAAATTTAAAATCCAATATTAGAAATTCTTCCTTGTAATATCAAAGGTCACAAATCCAAATTTTGCAACGTTTCGCGTGTTTAGAATTAACACATAAAATAATAATATTAATAATAATAATAATAATAATCATCAAAATAATCATAATAATCACCGTCATAATAAAAATAAAAATAATAAGACGGAGATGAAAATTGATAAAGTTAAACAATTCTTATCGCAAGAGGAAGAATATAAGTTAAAATTATAATTTGAGAAAAGATTAGAAAGAGCCTGGATTGAGACACACAAAGCACTGTCGTTATAGAGAAAAAGCTTCCACTAATCCTCAATTGGTTGAAGCATCGTGCTGATAACGTGTTATGAAATAAAGTGAATAATAAAGAGAATAATAGATAATAGAGAATAGAGAATAAGGAGCAACTCATCTGTGTATTATTATTGATAGGAAGAGTCCTATTTATAGATACAATATGTAATCCATAAAGAAAACAAATCAACTTAGTTAATACAAATATTTACCGTAAAGAGTAATGAATCATATGAGTAAATGTATCAAATTAATGGACAATCATTAATTCATAACAAGTTTTATTTATATTTATGCATTTAAAAATAAAAATAGTGCAAGACATGACTTCTATTTTAGAATAAATGTTAAATGAAAAAATATTAGAAGCTCTACAAATAAATTTAATGGTAATTTTCTATACAAAAAAATTATCTATCTACTTTTTTTTTTAATTCTCTTTAGATTTAAAGAATAACAGGACAAAGAAAATAATATAGTTATGCAATGTTTGTTCTAGTAAGTTGATAAGATTTCCTTGTTTGTGCCGTTAATTTTGAGAACTTGTCGTAGTTGTTCTAGATTTTATGAAGAGTCAAAAAGAATTTAAGCACGTTTCAATCTAAGTGAGGATAGTTAATTATTATCTTTACACAATAATATGATGGTGTAAGTTATGTATATAAGAATGAAAGTATAAGTAGTAATGTATGAAATTAAAAGAAAAAATGTTTATAGTGTGAATATGAGTTTATTGAAATGTTGGATATATATATATATATATATATATATATATATATATATATATATATATATATATATATATATATATATATAAAAGAGAGGATTATATGTATATATTTGCATGTTTCATGTGGAATAAAACTAGGGGTGACAATGCAAGTCGATCCGACCCGTTTAGGTCTGATCTGTACTTGATCAACAAAATGTAGGTTGGGTCGGATCGTTTCGCATTTTTAACGTGGACTGAAAAGTCAGGTCTGTCCAGCATAAGTGTGGGCCTGCAGGTCAGTCCGTCTTTTTAAAATAAAAAAAACATTATGATAACACTTTCAATATTCAATAAATTGTGAAATTTTAATAAGTTCAAAAAAATTAAGCAAAGACTTGTAAAGTTGGATGATAAGTTGATATTCTCACATTTTTAATTATATTTATATTTGTACTTTAACATTGTTGACATACACAATGTATTTTTCAAATTCAAGCACATTCAAAAATACATAATAGTTGTTTTTTCCAATCACACAAGATTTTGGAACGTTCATACAGAAGTTCAACGGGTCAACCCACATGGGTTGTGAACTTTTACGGGTTGGACTTTTACGGGCTAATAGATTCAATTTTTTAATATGTTCCGTGTTTTTTTATAGGCATGCGGGCTGATCGATATGGCGAAACCCATGTTGTCATTCCTAAATAAAACTGTAAATTTTAACACTTTTTTTATGAGAATTTTCAATATAAATAAAAATATCATTTTAGTGTCAATTCTACAAATATAAATTCTTCAAAGTTGAAGTGAATTATTCATATATGTATTCTTCATACTTTAAGAAATTCATATTTATAGAATTTATAATACTTGTATAAGTAAAAAAAACTATTATAAATAATTAAATACGCTGTAATGAATATAAACAAAGTTTTCTAATGACAAGGTGGGTGGGTCCTTCCATCTTGTGGACGCTCCGCAAACTTGCAACCTATCCGCACATGATTTGCTTGTCAAACTTTAAAGGTGTGACATGCTTGTAATTTACTAATTTATGGGTAATACTGTTTAGATATTTATAGAATAAATAAAATTTGTTTAATTATTCTTTACTTTTTCGAGGATCAGGCTCACCCCTCTTTACGAGAGCTGAAAATAATTGGATTAAAAAATAAGCTACCTTAATATAAATAACTGAAAAAATTTCAAATTAATCACGATTTCAATAATTATTCCCTAATTAATCTACTGATCACATTCCTCTGGCCAAATCCGGAAAAGAAAACTCGCCGGACGGCTAGCCATTTGGAGCTTCGATTCAACTTTGCATTTTTGACAATTTTCCAACACGTCATGAATAGTCATTGATGATTTTTTAATTTAAAAAATAATAATTAAAAAAATTAAATATAGTGCATGGGTATTAAACTCTTTACACATTCAAATTAAACTAAATCCTTTTCTCTCTTTCGTTCGTTATGCGTGAAAGCGTGTTGGTGTTGGTGCTGGTGCCTACGCTTTTTCATCGTGATCAATCCACGATCCGTGGCTGTGCTCGTCGTCTCTGAAGCGATCAATCAAGCGTGAGAGGGCGGCATAGCAAAGCAAACATGTCTATGTCCGATTCCGATTCCTCCTCTTTTTTTGGCGATTGCAAAAGTTTCAAGCTAATTACCCGCGAGCGTAAGCCCCTTTTTCTCCTCATTTTTTTTTTGTTACGTTGCTCATCAATGATTCGTCACGCCTTTTCGACTTGTGGCATTTCGTTACTATTGTCAACAAAATCTTAGTGTCCGAGTTTATTATTATCATCTTTGGCGCATGGTTTCTACTGCTCGACCTTTTATCAGCTACATGATAAGCACGTTAGGGCAACTAGCTTATGGTTTCGTGTATTGAGTTTAGACTTTGGAGTGTGGTTTTTGGGTGCTTGTGGTTGGAATGGAGTGATTGAGTTTTCTGGATGGTTTTGGTTCCGTTGCCTATTCCATGGGTGCTCTCAGCTTATGATTATTTCAGGGTTGTCATTTGTATGCTCCACGGCCACGATGGAAATTTTCATGGCATGCCTTGATCAATTTTTATGCAGACACTATTCATAACATGTTCCATCATAATCTATCTAGAGAATTAAGGTAGAATTCGTGCACCTGGTGTGATGAATGACTTCATCTTTGTCTTTGCATTTAGTGAGAGAATTCCTTCCCATAGGTGTGAGAGAAAACACCACTGAGAGAAACTCTGCCTTTTCACTAGCACACATTCAGTTTATCATTCAACAATCAACAAGTTATCCCAACTCATTATGGGTCATTCACATCGAAAACTCAATTACTTAAATTCATCATTTAAGTACCAGGATATCAATTTTTGATAAGTGTTATTCAATAATCTAATAATATTTATAATCAAACAATGTTAATTCAGCAAATAACAAAGATAAAGTCAATATAGCAGTCAGTGCACACGTATTACCCCTTCATTTTTTAAATAGCTTATATTATTGTAATTCACCGTGCTTCTTCACTTATATCTTTTGTATTAGTAAATAGAAAGAAAAAAAAGAGGGAAAGTTGCACGATGGATGAAATCACACCCCGAATATTTTAATAATTATTTAAAGACTGATCGGATCAATTTGTTACTTTATAAATCATGAGAACTTCTCTACAGTTAGTATTTCAGAATTTAGGATCATCGCCAAATTCAATGTGGCACTGTTTTGTAATGTGAAATTGCTTATTTTTTGATATATTTCCTAATCTTTTGTCAGTATTGCAATCTTTATGGTTTTCCTCTTGTTTCTTTTATATTTTAATTGGTTATGATCAGATAAACTTGTTCAATTTCTATTTACTGACTTATTTACAGGATTATTACATGAAATGCTAAGGTCAACAAAAGCAGGGGATTCCAGATCAACTTGGAAGGTATACATATTTATTTACTTAGATGAATCCTACCTTGTTTCATATATCTTTCCTCAGGGTATAGAAGGAATGAAGGACTCGCACTTCTGTATTATTTATTTAAAGTTTGTAGTTTACACTTAATTATAATACAATTCGCATGTCTAAAGTGCTTTATTAATCAATTGGAACTGCAATCATCATGTGTAGTATTTCATCAGTTTTCTCTAGATATCCATATTGATATGCTATGTACTATACTTTATGGGCTAGACTCCGTACATGTAAGATACACATTCATGTTGTAGCCCCAAGTATAAATACAACTGGCATAGATGTAGCCCCAGATATAAACATATTTTACATCTGAATGAAGCATTGAAGGTAAATTAAAGAAACTAAGAAGTACAAGGTAAAAGCTGAATTTATTGAGTACCATCTCATACTGGTTCATGGGTTACTTGCCTGCAGGTACTAATAATGGACAAACTTACTGTAAAGATAATGTCTCACGCTTGCAAGATGACTGATATTACCGATGAAGGCGTTTCATGTAAGCTATCATTTTTCTTTTTACCAAGGAACAATGAGTTGTTTTCCCCATAATTTTCTCTTCTCTTATTTTAGTGTGCCATGATGAACCTGAAATTACCAAGTAGGGTAATTATTCCCATCCCATCCTCTTATTACCTCTTTCGAAAAGACTATAGGAGTATGTTTGGCACCCACTTTTCTCTTTGAGAATTAAATATTCTCTAGAGTTTGATGCTGGTTTTTTTCGTTTTGAATCTGAATTGAAACTGCAGTTGTTTTCATGCTTACCAAACTTGAACTGACCATGTTTATTACATGTCCTTGGTATGTCCGAAGTCTTGGTACGTTCTAATTGTTCTATTAAAATAAATTATTTTCACAAATATTGATAATTTAATATTGAATTCTGTCAATTTGGAAATAGAAGGACATTTGTTGTGGGTTTTTTACAATTTTTATTTCTTATATAAAGGATGAGCCTTTGCAGAAAATAAGGAGTGGTCTGTTATGTCTTTAGAGGAGGCATAAATATAGATAATTTTATGTCCCCAATTATCTTGTTTTCTTTTTATCTTGTTTTGTGGATTTGTTAAAGATGCCGTATCCTCTTTTGCTCATTCTTTATTACTACTAATTTTATCAATATAAAACTCAACTATATAATAAAGTAAAACACCTTTATGGATTGATTTATGATCACCTTTACATAATGGCAGGAGCCTCATCCATTAGACCTCCAATTTTTAATTCGTTTGTTGTATGTCATGAAACTTTGCTTCTCTTTTTGTAGTGGTTGAAGACATATACAAGCGAAGGCAGCCATTGCCCTCCATGGATGCCATATATTTCATCCAGCCAACCAGAGAGAAGTAATATATCTGCTCTATCAATTAGCTTCCCTTTTGTTTTATTTTTATTAATCTTTTTATTTAATTCAACCTTATGCTTACTTTCAAAGATGTCATGAATTATTTCAGCAGTTTTTATCTGTATTACTTTTTTGCTCTGTACTAGTTACATGATGATGCATTACTTTGTCTCTCCGTCTCTCCAAATTGTTCATTTATAATTTAATTTGTTGAATAATTTAATATGCTGCATCCTTTGACCGTGGAACAATCTCAGTTAGCTTTAATGTGTAACTTAGTTATCATTCCTTTTTGAGTTGGTCCATATTTAGTGATTTTCTCCATTTTTATTTGCAGTGTAATTATGTGTTTGTCAGACATGTCCGGAAAGACACCCTTATACAAGAAGTACGTGGTGGTCATTATATTATCTCCCTTGTCTGTTATTCATCAGGGCTTCAACAACTTATTTGTTTTCAAGTCTGTTTTCTGTGATCTTGTAGGGCATTTATTTTCTTCAGCTCAAGTATTTCCAGAGAATTAGTTTTGGATATTAAGAAAGATACAAAGATTTTGTCTCGATTAGGTGCACTGAGAGAGGTGAGCATTTTTTTGTTTCCAAGCTATGTTGTGCTTGAATTCATAATTGTGCCTAATTGACATTTGTTTTGTGCTTTCCCTCCTCATTTGGATGGCACATGCAGATGAACTTGGAGTATTTTCCCATAGACAGCCAGGTTTGCGGCTGCTCACTTATACTTTAATTTATTTCATCTTCCATCTATAATATGTTTACTTTTTTATCATGAATATAATCATATTCCTGAAGCTTTGGTTTTAACCATGCGGAATAGCATCATGTTACCATTTAGGTCAATAATAAATATCAAAACTTATGACATGTAGAAGTGTTGCTTGTTTTGGTCCAGTTCCACACTTAACCATGAATTAGATTCAAGTGATGAATCAATATTTCCTTCCCGTTAAATTAATTATAATCTATTAGCTGTTGAAAGATCTTTCCCAGTTATAAACAAAGACTTTGGTTGAAAAAACTGAATAGACTTAGCTAGCAATCTCTGCTGAATTTGCAGATTTTGAAGCTTGATGTAGAATAAATTTAAGTAGAATCCAAGAAGTTAAAATTTAACTACCAGTATGTGGATTAGGAAGTCCATCTTTGCAAATGGGCAATTTTGACCATTCATGTCTATCTTCTTTATTATTTAGGAACTCACCATTCGTGAACTGGGTTGTTGAGATCTTTCCTTTTTGAATATCAATTTCCAATTGTGCTTGTTAGGAATTCTTTATTATTTTCTAATGCCATCATCATTCAATTAATGGTTGCCTTCAATTTTGGGGTTTCTTTTTGTCATGTTAATACAGGGTTTCATCACAAATAATGAAAGGGCATTAGAGGAGCTGTTTGGGGATGAAGAGGATAATCATAGAGGTGTTGCATGTTTGAATGTGATGGCAAAACGAATTGCTACAGTTTTTGCTTCTTTAAGAGTATGTGAATAGTGATCTTTGACAAGGATACAAAAAAATGTTGTCATTGTTTTATAATTTTCCAACTTGTTATTATGAAGTCTAATGAAGTATGTAAATATTTTTTTAAGGAATTTCCTTCTGTTCGCTTTCGTGCTGCCAAGTCCCTAGATGCAACTACAATGACTACTTTCCGTGATCTTATACCTACAAAGCTTGCTGCTGGAGTCTGGGACTGCCTTATGAAATATAAAAAAAGTATACCTAATTTTCCTCAGACAGAGACCTGTGAATTGCTAATTCTTGACAGATCTATTGATCAGGTATCTTAACTGCATTTTTTGGCCATCAACTTACAACATTCTTTTGACAGACGGTCATCTTGTTTACATTGAGGATTATGTTCTGATTTTGTAGATAGCTCCCGTGATTCATGAATGGACTTATGATGCCATGTGTCATGATTTGCTGAACATGGAGGGAAATAAATATGTTCACGAAGTAACATCCACACCCTTCTCTTATCACTGTGAATTTTTTGTGTCAACTAGTGACTAAGCACAAATCTACTGTATTTCCAAGGTTCCTGGCAAATCCGGTGGTCCGCCAGAGAAGAGAGAGGTTCTTTTGGAGGATCACGATCCTATATGGCTTGAACTTCGCCATGCTCATATTGCAGATGTACGTCCTGCTTTTATGCATTCATTACTAAACTAGATTTAAGCGAGACGAATACCTTTTGATATTGATGACCATGCCAGGCTAGTGAACGGCTGCATGAGAAGATGACCAACTTCGTTTCAAAGAATAAAGCTGCACAAATACATGGTTCAAAGTGAGTGATAACTATCTTGTGATTTCTCATAATGGCATTGTTATATAAGAGGATAATTGATGCTGAACTTATTGGTTTAGTTATTATCATAAATTAAATATTTGCCGTTTTTTATTTGTAGATTTTCCTTTATGAGACTGTATGATTTGACTCAGTTATATTCCACACTGTGTGATATGAAATTGACGCTTTGCCTATCATGGTTTGCTCCGATATTACATATTTATTCTTGAGTTTTATCATACATTTTTGCGACTGCCCATTTATTTTTGAGAAGACCACCAAAACATTCCCTTCTGGTTTGAACCACAGGGATGTAAGAAAGGAGCAAATGGTTGACGGCAAACTGTTGATTGTTTGTTCCATAGGACAAATTAAATTGGACCAATCCATAGTCGAGAAACTGAAGTTAAATTTAGCTTCCACTACTGCTTATGTGGTTTTATATTACAAATTAAAGGAATAAACTTGACGGTGCTTTATGATTGGAAGTAAAACATTTGAAGCCATTTTGTATTTTACCATAGGGACAAGGAGAACATGGGTTAAACTACTGGGTGAGATACTGTAATTACCTTCGGAACTGAGAATCTGAATTTAATATCCAGCTTGGATATTTGAGTGTCTTAGCCTTAACGTAGTATGATCAATTCCTGCTCATTAACATGGGCCATGTTGGAAAGAAACTTTATTTCCTGGATGGTGAGTCAATGGTTTTGTTTGTGTGGTTATTAAATATTTGTTCTTTCTCTAACCTCCACTTGCTACCTCAACTTTCACAATTATCTTAGTTGTGCATACCATGTCAACTTAGTGTATGTCCTGCATAGTGTATTTTAATCAGTTTGAGCTTCTTTAGCTCCCTGGCTTCAATTTAGCATTAATCTCCTCGAGCATGATAAAGATGTTCAAGCGCACCTTTATCCTCCTACTTGATCATCCAGTAAGACATTCAGGTTTTGGGCAAGATTTTGCAATATTCCCTCACTATAGTAGTTAAATTTTTTTAGCATTTATTTTGGGGGTAATTTTATATTAAAAAATAAACTTATTTACCACTGGGAATTATTCTTAAAGGATTGCAAGGATGCCATGTATGTTTTAAACTTCCTGTTTTCTATTGAATCATTTAAAAACAGTGCTTGCGTAAAATATTTAAGTCCCTGATTGATAATTAAAGCTATATTTTTGTGTTTTAACCATGCCTAAATTTGCTGTTTGGTGGAAGTGTTCATCTATTCATCTAGTTTTCATCATAACAAAAATTATTGGACTGTGTTGTATGTATAGGGGTAGTGGTGATATGTCAACAAGGGACATACAAAAGATGGTTCAAGCACTTCCACAATACAGCGAACAAGTTGACAAACTCTCCCTCCATATAGAGGTAGTTCTTTTGTAATGCAATTCTTACACTGCTTGGTCTTCTTCTAATGATAATTTGATATGGTTTGCACAAATAGATGTATCGTACTCTGTTACTGCCAGATTTTGAATTGCCTGATTGGATATCATTTTAGTTCTGTTTTTCCTTTTCATGACCTCTCTGCCTTCTTAATTATGCAATATTATTGCTACTGTCATGATTCTTGCTGATAGATGATAGAATAAATGAAATTTTGCACTTGAGTTTATTAGATATTTCTGAAAGTTAATTATTATTTTCTTTACAGTTGATTAAGATAAAGTTAATATTTTGTCAGTGGATATAATAAGGTTAAATTAATTTCAGGTCCTGACTGATAAAAAACTACTATCAATTTTGGATAAACTTTATGGGAGAAAAAAAATGAATTAAACTCCTCTAGTGAGATTAACTTTTGCATCTTTAATTTTGAAGAAATATGGGATGGTTTCTCAAAAGTTGAGGTGAATAGGTTTGTTGACTTGGGGAAAATGTAATTCATATTATCTCCTTTTCTCCTGTAGCTGCTATTTGAAAAGTAATCCAAACTAACCCTATTCTACAAGTTCCTATATACTTGAGGGTAAATTCAGTGTACCATTTGTTTCATATGGCTTACAGGGAACCAGCTGATTTAAAGACATTGGTTAGAACTTATTTACAGTTTTACTAGATAAAGGGGCTGTTAAATCCTCAAGTATGCATGGACTTGTAGAATAAGTTAACCATTAAACAAGACAGTGAATCTGATTATGATCTGGGTGCAAATTTCCACATAGATATAAAAAATGGCTTCTTCTTCCAGATTGCAGGAAAGATTAATAGGATCATTAGGGAGTCAGGACTACGGGAAGTTGGCCAGCTGGAGCAAGATCTTGTTTTCGGAGATGCGACAACAAAAGATGTGATCAAATTTTTTACCACGAAAGAAGTAAGAAATTCCAATAGGGAAAATAAATTAGGTTTCATATAATCAATGCTTGTATCAAAATGAGAAAGCTTTTCAGTGTTCGATGAGTTGTGTGATTAGACACGCAACTTGTGCTGTTTCGTCTTTTAAACTTCGCATAAATGATGCATTTGTGCAGGATATAACCCATGAAAATAGGTTGCGCCTGTTAATGATTCTTGCATCTATTTATCCTGAGAAATTTGAAGGAGAAAAGGGCCTGAATTTGATGAGGGTATGGTTTCTTTCTGATTACAAACCTAATTTCCACTAGCTAGCTGTTCATTTTTTATTTTAAAGATATGCTATTAAATAGACTATTCCTATCTACTGCAATGATGTTATCCAATTTTTACCTTTTATGTGCTTCTCAGCTAGCAAAATTGACAGAAGAGGATATGAGTGTTGTGCATAATTTTAGAATGCTGGGGGGACAACCAGTTGCCAAAAAAAGTAAAACATCTGGTTTTGGTCTTAAGTTTGAGATCCATAAGGTAATGACAGTAATTTCTTGATGAATAGAATGTGGTTTTTCAATGTTACGTTTTGTATGAAAAGTGTTCTTTTAAGTTGTCAGAAGAAGCGCGCTGCAAGGAAAGAGCGTCCTGGTGAAGAAGAGAAATGGCAGTTATCACGCTTTTATCCGATAATAGAGGTACAAATTAGGTTAATCTCCGTATAGAATATGCATTCATTCACTGATGACAATTCCTCCGACTGGATAGCATTAAAATAAAACTCGAGTATAACAATTTCAACGAGTATGCTTCATTCCCACACTGCCGTTTTAACGATAATTCTGGCTGCAAATATGTGAAATAAGCAGACAGCTATTTACTATTCTTTCTCTATATAATTATGATTGACCAATGCTAAATATATAAGAATATCTTTATGATGATCCTCGAATGCGATGACTGGATTTTATTCAGGAACTCATTGAAAATCTAGCGAGAAATGAATTGTCAAATGAGGATTATCCATGTTTGAATGATCCAAGTCCATCATACCACGGTTCACCTTTTTCTGGGCCTGTAAACCAAAATCCTCACTCGATGAGATCAAGACGAACACCATCTTGGGCTCGACCGCGAGGTTCTGAAGATGGATATTCAAGGTTTAATTTTTCTTTCCTCATTAGTTCCCAGTAATCTAATTGCTTAGGATGAGATTAGTTTGCTTTTCCTTTGTCTCTCTGGTTGGTTATTATTCCCCTCACTTCTCAGTTGTGTAGAAACTTGTTTAAGCTTGCTATTATTGTAGATATTTTGTTGGGAAATTGCCAATCATGAAGGTGACTTTCTCACGTATAAATTTTATATTTTCTTGATGTCACACAGCGATTCCGTGCTTAGACTTGCATCGAGTGATTTCAGGAGGGTGGGGCAACGAATCTTTGTATTCATTGTTGGTGGAGCAACTAGATCTGAGGTTTGATTTGCATATAAAATGAGCTTCTATAATTCAATATCACCCCCCCTTGCCCCTCTGATTTTCTGGTCTGATACGTTTCTATTTTGAATACGCAGCTTAGGGTTTGTCATAAGCTTACCGAAAAGCTAAAGAGGGAGATTATTCTCGGTTCATCGAGTGTTGATGACCCTGCACAATTTATTACGGTATTGTAGTTTTTACCTTTTTTTAATGCAAAACATAATATGTTTCTTAACCGGGAATTGCCACAACCATTCTTCCGTGCTAATATTCCTCTTTTTCAGAAATTAAACATGATGACGACGCATGAGATTTCATTAGATGATATCCAGATATGATGTTAAGGACTTCAACTAGAAGATGGACCTCCGCATACTTGTAAATTATATTTATGTTGTAATCACATAGTTTAACCATCATGTTATATTATTCTGTCAAAAAAAAAATCATCATGCTGTTACAAATTATTTGGAAATTTGATACTTCAGACTAACATGAATAATGCTCATTGGTTACTGATCAGAATAACTTCAGTTTTCTGTGGATAGACTGATTTAGACTAGAAAGAAACTAGTTAAAGACCACTTTGTGATAAATAATAAATACTTCCAACTCACTGGATCGTTTTAACGATGGAAAGTTTAAGTATTGGGTTAAATTATATTGTCGCTGTTGTGAAAGAATAACAATGAATACTTCCGACCATTAATATAAGTGAATATATAGTAATACGTAATATAATAAGTCATGAAATTGTTACAACATTTTTTGTTTATTATCGGAGGATATGTTTATTTTTTGCTGCACAAAATACTACTGCATTCTCCGTGTCGAAATACCAGATCTTTAAGTAGCCATTATTTTGTCCTACTGACAAAAATGCACTTTTACGTCAAGCATCGCAAAATGTGTAGATTAATTAGATAAGGGTACTGTTTATCGGTGTTCTAAGAGTACCGGTTAAGATAATTAATATATATTAAATTTTATGAAAAATATATAAATAAGTGTAATATTAAATTAAAAATCTAACTTAATTACCATTAATATAATTTTATTTTATTTAAAAGACAAAAATGTCCATAATTATTATACATGTGTGTTTTATATTTTATTTAATGTTCATCAATAAAAATTTAAAAAATAATTAAATAATAAAATATGTTTTAATATTGTTAAAAATTAAACATAATTAAATATAAAGAAGTTTAAATTAACATTACAACCATAAAAAATAGTGTTAAATAATTAAAAAATTTATAAAAAAGAAACAAAAATAAAATGTTTTAGTAGAGACCTTAAAAATTTTAAAATCATTCTTCTGTATCAGTAGATTATTGTCAAAAACTTTAAAAGAGTATTTTTGTCTTTATAAAATTTGTTATATACATTTATACTATCTTAATTAATATATTTAATTATTTCAACTTTTAATATAAAAATAAAAGAACCAATATAAATTAATTATCCTTAACCAATTCTCTTAAGTCACCGATTAACATTCTCCTAAAAATAATGTTGTTAATTGCATTAACTAGAGTAGTAATGAATTATGTTATAACGCTTCACACAATCTATAATAATATGTAATATGTAGTGAATTATATTATAACGTTAACATAATCTATAATAATACTTTTTTTTTCAACATGTTATTTTAGTTTAATTTTTAATTACTATTTTAAAAATTTATTATTTTATAAATAATTTATTTTTAATTATTATTTTAAAACTCTCGTTTGTCTTTAATAATTATTTAAAAAAATTGTATACATATTTTATTTTTTTAATTTTATATTTAACAATTTTTATAAAAGTTAATTATGTATTTTTCATTAATTTTAACTTAAATTTTTAAAAATTAAAAAATACAAATAAACACAATGTACCCAAATTTCTATGAGAATTAAAAAATGCGAATAAAAAACACGACACACCTGGTTTTTGTCAGAAATAATAATAATAGTCCATAATGTATTATAACAATCAAATCATAATTATAATAACTAGCTAAAAAGCAGAATGAGTGTGTTCAAGTTCTTAAAATCTAATGGAGTTATTACTGTATGTTATAATTAAAAAGCTATAAAGACAATATTTTAAAAATATTTTGTAATTAATCCTCTCTTTGGTCGAATATATAATATGTAGAAGAATAAAATTTATGTTTATATTAATTTAAATCCTATTTTATTTGACGTGTAATTTATACTTTGAATGAAAAAGATATATTAAAATAACAATACAGATTAGAAATTTATATGAAAGAGTAAGAAAAAGAAAATTCTATACTGTAGAATAATGATTTTTGTAGTGATTATGTTAAATGGAATAATTTATCTTTATTACTTTTCTATTATTGTATTATTATATTATTATAATATTAACAATTTTAAAATTTTAAACATAATTAAAGAAAAAACAATAACAACATAGAATGAAATATATATATATATATATATATATATATATATATATATATATATATATATATATATATCCCAACATATTAGACATAATGTTACGTATATGTAGGGATGGCAACGGGTCGGGTCGGGCACGGATAGTATGATACACGTACCCGACCCGCTAAAAAAAATCCATCCGTTACTCGCCCATTTACCTGTCAGGTATCCGTTTAAAAAATACTCTCGGATATTTTTAAAACCCGCGGGTACCCGTGGATACCCGATACCTGCAAATATTTAAAAAAATATGTATTTTATAAATTTTTTAATATCAAATTATAAAAATAAAATATAAATTAAATTAAATTATAATTATAATTATAATTATAATTATAATTATAATTATAATTAAATTTGACATAATAAAATATACTGTTACTTCTAATTTTAATTAAATTTAACTTAATAAAATATAAATTAAATTTTAATTTTAATTTTTTTGCGAGTAACGGGTACCCGCGGGTACAGATAGTATGATACCCGTACCCGACCCGTTTATAAGCAGGTATTAAAATACCCGCTACTCGCGGGTAATAAATACCCGCGAGTAGTAACTATCCATCGCGAATTTTATCCGCAAATATCCATGGGCACGGATATTTTTACCATCCCTACATATCTGTTATAATTTTAAAATATTTTTCAAATTAACTTCACAAAGCAAAAGATTGAAATGGTAAAAGGGACTAAAAAAATGAATTCTCATTACTTTAAAAACTACTCAAGTAACTTAATTACTTTAAAAAGCTACTGATGTAAAAAAGATAATACTTACAAAACAAAATTAAGGGATTATTCTTTTTCTTCCCATATAAACTATTTTGGAATTCAAAGTTCACATTGAAAACACAAAACATATCAAGATTGTTTATAAAATTGAACTTCTGATAGTTTACTGAGCTAGATTTTCTTCAAGCGTGACCCTTTGCTAACTTCAACAAAAACATGAGATGAATTACCGAAGAATTGAACTAAAAATAAAACGAGAAAATATGTAATCCTAATTTCCCTACGTAAGCCAATAGTAATGCTATAAAAGTATCTTAAAGATCACAGTGCAAATATTAGTGGCTAAACACATGATAATATGATATGCCTAGTTTGCTTCTTCAATCTTCTGGAACACAACTGCGAAGAACTTTTTCCCTCTGAGACAGCAAGTTTTCAGCCTTTCTCTTTTTAAGATCACGAACTAATTTATTGACATAAGCAATGTATTTATCGACATCAAATTTTCTTTTGCAGCCTGCATAGTTCATGTAACGAATTTTCCCAAAAATGGGCCGCTCCTTCCACCCCTGAAATGCATCATAACAATGTAAATGCCAAAACTCGGAGCTTTGGAACAAAATTTAACAATTCTGCTACTTTTTAATATGATCAAGGAAACACCCAGCTCTCAGTTCATTCAATTTTCGTGAATATAAAAAAGATCAAATCAATTCTGCTGAACAAAAACACAATTTACGAAAACCACTCTTCCTCGACATTGAAATTAAAATGTAACGAATGAGAATGACACAATCGAACCTGATCATGAACCCCGCATATTGACCACATACAGCCAACATAACCATTTGGATCTCGCCCATCTAATTCATACTGCAGTCAGTCAAAAAATAGTGTAATAAGCTTCATTTCATGAAATCACACATACGCTGACCAAAACTATGCACGTTACCTTGTCATTTAAATATAGAGATATCTCAAGGGCTTCTTCAGGTCCTCGTGTCCACTCAAGTATCTTCTTTGCCCAATACATTCTGTACATGAGATTTTATAATTGAGGAAACAAAATAAGGCTCCTCTTGGAAGCTAAAGTTGATGGATTCTCTTCTTTTCATGACAACATGTATAATAAGCTTAGAATGAGAATGTGCAACATAAGATACTTCGAAAGGAAACAAACAAGAGACAAGAATTCATCAAGAAGCTACGTACCGCATAAATCCGTGCATTTTCCCCTTGTGAACCATCTCCAGCTGAGAAGCATTCCAGAGCTGATGTTTGCGAGAAAACAATACTTATTTAAGGCAAATGACAATAAAAAAAGCAAAGATTTAGAAAGAGCTGAAGCGTAACAACGCATCAAATATTAATTGAGGCACTGAGAAAATTAGTAGGGAGATAGTAAATTATTATGTGGAAAAAAGTACGAGAATCTTCGAAGGTTTCAGGTTTCAGGTTTCTTCAGTTGAGAATATAATTATTATCCATGAAACATTGGCTTACAGGATCAGCAGTTTGTGCCTTCTCCAATTGTTCCCTCCTGAAAAAATCCGAAAACTATTTGAACTTGCAAGTAAACAAAAACAATAGAGTTGGAAACAAACCAAAGTGACTCACGTGTAAACATGTTCACGCTTATCAGTGGCATGTTCGGTTAAGGTGTTCCGAGCCCAACCCCATGCTCCTTTTATTGAATCATAGTGGGGCTCGTAGAAGCAATAGTTATCAGCAAGCTCCCTCCGCACAATCAACTCCTCCAAGAAAGTATCAATGGCCTTTAAACCACAAGTTAAAAACAGGAAATTATACTAAACATTAGTATAAGATGTTTCAATGTTTGTCTATTATCACAATTTTGGGGAAGAAAAGAACATCGAGAAACAGAAAGAATCAAGTGCAGGGCAAGTAAACAAACTTGAGGATGTGAATTTCGCAGCTTACGTGCTTCAAAAGCACATCGCTGAGCCGATATCTGTCCAAAATGCAAATAGGGAGATAAACCAGAAAGTGCATTGGGGTTGCACGGGTTGTTGCGATCTACAGAGTAACCTTTCAACCTTTTAGTCAAGAATCCATTTTCACTTCCCATCAGCACATCCCTTGCCGCAATTTCCCCCGGCTCACACCAATCAACTTCAGGAACCTCAGCTCCTCTCCTAGTAATTTGACAAAAACAATCATCAAGGCAGGGTCATCATATCCACATAATTTACTTAAGTGCAAACAACACTAACCTTAACACATCAGCAATGAGATCATCCCAATCAATGGAATGATTCTCGGGAAGGACCCACATCCTAGTTGGTAGATTATCTTCGATCTCAGGGAAATCGATGAGATACTCAGAAAGCCTTTTGTTTATCTTTGTCCTGATTGTCTTAGCACTGTACTCCAATTTATCAGAGGCAACCCAAAGTGGCACAACGTTGTGAGCGTCCACTTCATGCACCGTAACTGAATCGCTTACCCTCTTGCAAATCTCTTCTTTACACCTTCGAATTTCCCGCAATGGTGAGAAATCCGTTACCAAAAGTGAAGCTCCACATTCTCTAAGAAACGTTGGCACGGTCTCTTCCGCCTCTCCCTACATTAGAGTTTGAAAGTATAAACAACATCTTAGTAGAGCTAAGACCTTGTTTAGTTAACGGTCTCATACAAGAGGTAAAACGAATTAGTTCGAGTACAAATTAATATCAGCTTTTGAAGAAATTAAGAAAAAATGTTTCCATAAATTAGCTTCAACAGAGGAGACCGCCACTGATTTTGTTGATCAAATGCCAGACTAGTTTAGCTTAAGAAGTTATCTTGAATTCGAGTTTTCATATACAATGACTCGGAGGAAATGTTTTGTCCTCTACGGTGACTCTACCAAACTCGTGCATGATTATTTCAAATGGAATGCAGTTAAACATCTTCTACAGAAGGAAAATTTATAAATAAACTAATTCTTACTTAAGTTTCATTTGAGAGTTGAAAAGTTGATGGAGACCTAAATATTATTTAAAAAACTATCCAAACAAAAAGCGAAACTTTAATAACTGTGCAAGTTACCTGGAACAAGAAAAATGGAATTTGAAGAGTATTCTGCATACGGTGGCCCAATTGGCGCAAGCCCCTGAGCATGAACCCTAGATGACGGGATTTGGCGTCGAGAAAACTGTGGAATAAATTGAAAACAACGGCAACGGGAACGTTGGCTTTGTTGGCCTCAGCAACGGCGTGGATCAGAGCCCAGTTGTCTCTCACCCGTTGATCCCTGAACATCCAGTACACAACGGGACCCGAACCCGCTTCTCCAGACGAACTGGTTTTCAGGGTCCGAATCCGACCTGCCTGAACCGTCATCGGCGACGCTAATTTGGAAGCCATCGTGTTCAACCAAGCGCCTCTACTCCACAAGTCTTGGAGGGAAATTCAACAGTTCCATGTGTGGTTTCAAACCAACGTACGTGGTTCCACTCTCTCTTTGGCACGTGTACAATACTATTTATTATTATTTTGTTTATCATTGCACATAGGCCCACATCAAAGATGGACCTCACCAATCTATACGAAAACAGCCCTAAAACAGGGTAGGTCAATCTTCAAGGCCCAACCCAAGTAAATCCAACAACAATTAACGGTGGAGAAAAAAATAACAAAAAAATGGGTCACATGATTAGGTTTTGGAGCAGAAGAAGATTGTTGTATATAAAGAGTTTGTTGTCTTCATACATTAATCATTGTATTTCTTTCTCTTTTGCGTTAACCCACAAGCATATACACAGACATAGAGACAGATAGATACGGAGAAAGTGAGTGAATGAGTTTTTGGTTGGTGAGTGAGCCATTAGCTATCATTTCTGTCTCTCACTTATATCACTAATTACAAGACCCAACTAACTCTCATCATTCTTCACTCTGCTTTCAATAATTTAAAATTTTATCATAATGTATTTTTGCTATATATTTTATGCTTTTAAGTTATAAATCTATTTTCATTTAATATTACTAATATTCAATAGAGGATTTGTAAAAGATTATGGGTGTATTTTTTACTAATTGAACTTTTATTTTTAAATAAAAGATTAATTGAAACACATTGGTAAATTAGAAAAAATTATCGAATATTAAGTATGGTTTTAGCGGAAAGTTGATATGAAAAGAAAAAAAAAAATCAATCTTGAATTACTCTCGTATCATCCAAACACAAATAATTACAATAGGTTGATATTCTAAATTTGAGATCGGATTTTAAATCATCTTACAAAATAAAGATATATAACATTAGGATAGATCCTCGTAAAAGAATTATAAATATTTAAAAATGGTTTTTTTTATGCTATCATACTTAAAAATTAAATTACGTAAGACAACGGGATCTTTAAAATCTACAATAACAGTGCTCTTATATTCTAAAAAGAAACTGGAAAAATATATATAGAATGGGATAATTGTCTTTATTAATACTGTACATGTTTTTTACGGCAATAATAAATAATATATATATATATATAATAAAAAATTAATGATTATACTAATTATTAAAATAAAAATTATTATGAAAGATTTTTTTTTAATTTTTATAATATTGTAATTACATATCATTTGAGATAATTATTATATATCATAAACAACAAATTCTTATCTTGATAAGGATAAAATTAATAATAAATTGTATATATTGAAAATGGTTGCAAAATGTTATAAAAATAAATTTATTATAGATTATTGATTGCTATATCACTTTCTCATAAACATACAGGGGTTTTTTTTCATGTATTTCTTTCGATACTTGAAAAACATGGTACTCTCTTTAATTTTAATATTCTCTTGGTTTTTTCACCATACTAATTAATTAAAGTGTATTTATAAATAAATTTAAAATGAATTTCGTACAATAATCAATGATGTTACAATACGTAATCATTTTAGAAGTATAAACCATCTTTAAACAATCAGTATATTTTAACAAAATATTTATTTTAAATTATGAAAGAGAATTAGAAACTTTCCATATCTGGCATGAGTGGAGAGGTTTTGCCGACTTAAATACTCTAACAAAAACGAGAGGTCCCAGGGTCCCCATATCCATCATCAATGGCAGCATAATTGCCACATGTGAGCTAATAACCACACTATCAATTGAGCATTTTTTAAACTGAAAAAATATAAATAGTGTAAATAGGTATAGTTAGTTGGATAATATGATGCAGAAATATGATACGTCTATTAGATACGATACGTATCCGATATACTGATATGTTTATTTTTAAATTAATAAGATATGATACGTGATAGATTGTGATATATGAATATTGAGAAGTGTATAATAATTTTTACAAATAAATAAATATATTATTATTAATGTGTGAATTTAAATTTTTTAATTAGTGATTAATTATTTTGGTAATCAAAACTTTGTAACTAATATTAGTGACCAATTTAAAAATCAATTCGTAATTGAAACTATTTTAATTATCAATTTATATATCAATTATAATCTTTTTGAATTATTTTAGTTCTCAATTTGGTCATTATATAGTGACTAATTATTTTTTCACTAAAATTTGTCACTATTCAAATATTTTATTATATTATACTATAACTTTATAAATTAAATATTTCATTGATAAATTTTGGTAAAATATCAGACACGATACATGTCAAACACATGTACCTAAAAATAAATCCACAACAGAATTTACAAGAAGATAATAAATTATGATTGAAAGAAATGGTACATAACTTGTTACTAATGTGAAAAAATGCAAGTGAATTTATTTCGATCTTAGATCTAATTGAATAAACTGCATATACTACAGAAGAAAATAGGTTTTTTAAATAAAAACTAATCTGAACAAGAAATAAAATTAGGTATTTAATTATTATTTTTATTTCATGCAAAGGCATTGAATTATATTTGAAAAGAATAAAAGTTAGAGTCCATTCAAATCTAGTTTAGGTCACTCTTTCACGTTAAATGTTCAAACTGTTACATTTTTATTTAAACTGTCACATATCTTAGAGAGCGGGTGGATTGGAATAATAAGACAAAAGAATTTCAAAAACAAAAAAGATAATGAACATTAGAATGATTCTAAAAATTAAAATTAGTATGTCTTAATATTTTTTTATTAGTTCGTCCGGAATAATGATTATGTTTTGAAGTATTGTTCATCTTAAAAGGTAAAGATTTATTATGATTTTATCCTTAACAGATGTATGTAAGATGAAAAGAATAAGTATTTCAACTACGACATCAACATATAAGTGATATGAAACTTATTAGATATACTTGACACCTTAAAGTTGATTTGAAATGTCATTTGACACATTAACAAAATTTAACACAATTATATTAAAACAACTATATCTATTTATTTTTAAAATTTAAAAACTAAATTATATCAAAATTTTTTAAAAAAAATTGTCTTAAAAGTTGGAACTAAAAATATATTTAATTTAAATTATTATTCAAAGAGAAAAGAGAGTAAAAAATTAAAAGTGATGAAGAAAAAAGAAAGGAAGAAAATGAAAAATTGTAATTGTATTGTTGACGTCAGGATTTGATCATATGAGTACGACCTTCCCTTTTTTGATGTGCAATATACTGTTACAAACTTACAAGCAACTTTGTTGTGGCGCTTCAACACCATGTTCCCCGAAGCAAATTAAGACATTGAACTTTTTGCAAATAAAATCAATGTTAATAATTTCGTTCCAACAACCCCTTCTGAAATGGGGAAAAGGTTTGAAAAAAGAAAGAAGTCGGTTGAGATTCGTTGTTGAAGAATCGCTCTCTCAAGCATTTTCTGTGTTACTTCATGCCGACACCCTTCCTTTCCTCTGCCTCCTCTCTTTTTCTCTCTGCATCACACATCACAACAATGTTTAAAACACAAGTTACCCAATCTTTTTTTTCTTCAACAAAACTTTATTATATATTTTGTATTTATCCATGTTTTGGATTATGTTATTGATTTCACACTTCACCCGCACTCAACTTAGGAATCCTATTTTCATTCTCAACCCATTCCAACTGTCTCTGGCCCTCACCCATAAAGACATTTAAAATTTCAACTCACAAGGCTCAGAATGAGACCTCCTAGGTTTCTAGGTTGTCTATGGTCCAGTAACTTCTATAAACAACCAATAATTTCATGGCCAATGCTATCACAGTATCATTCTCCACTACATCAATTTAACGTGATAATAATAGATTGTTCTCAAGTGGATATTCATCGAAGTTTCACATCGAATAATATAAAGAAGAAAATAACAGAAAAATACTATAAAAATAAAGAGTTGATTTTAAAGTTATCACTACAACTCAATAGGTGTCTTGGGTGTATGAAAACTTGTATAGTCGTTTGTTATTAGAAAGTTGCACTATGAATTGTTTGAAGTTTTAGTCCATAAAAATTACAAATTGTAAAAAAGTTTGTAATTTTTATCCGAAAAATTACACTTGGATAATAATACTTCTGGTTAAGTATTTGTGAATGTAGATCTTGAAGTGCCGAAGCAAATTAAATTTCTTTCCTTGTGTGTTTTTAGAATTGTTCTGTACCTATACAAAGTTTATTTTAAGAGCTGAAAAACATTTTATGAGAGAAGCTTGAACTAAGGATTAGAGTTCTACAATTGCCAGCGAAAAGAGAAAAAGAATTGGGACCCCATGAGTTTACGTCCATGTTCGTGTTGGCTAACAAACAAAGCCCATGGGGTAGGGCGTTGTTTATATTCTGCTGACAAAACAATCGAAAGAGTTTATTAAGAATCAACACCCTGACTGAACTTGAAAGCAATGGCCATTTGTAAAGTTGCGTGTTTGACGTAAGTTGAACAAGACTTCGGGATCATTAATGCACCAGTTTGACTTTAGGAAGAAAGCTGAACGACTTTGGACTTTGGAGTGGAAAGGATTCACCAATTTGGGAGTCATGAAAGCAGAGTAACAACTCGGTTTTTTACGAATGCATCGTCATGTCATGTGCCATTCAAGATTCTCTGCAACAGAAACAATATCTAATGTCACATTCCATTAAGACAATTTCTCGTGCCAAACGTTACACATATTATAGGAGAAAAAACTGCAGCTGAAGTTAACAATAATTCCAAATTGCTGATAAAGTTTGAGCATAGATTCGATCTTAGATTATAGGAAAACTGACAAAAAAAAAAGTTTCCCCGTCTACGATTATATTATTAATTCTCAAAATTACTACAGGAACATTGCAACATACATTTTCTACAACACTCTTCTGGCATTTACAAATAAGTGCTGGTCATGCACTTTCTTCTGTAGCTTTAGGAACAAAGAAAATACATATCCTTTCTCAGTTTCCAGGATGTTTAACGACTTGAAGATAAATCATACGAGTGGAAAGAATTGAATGAATCCTTAAAATTAAAATTCCTAAAAGAATTGTCACGCTGAGGAAGTGTCCGCAAAAACCTCGTTTAACACATCGTCCTCACCATTTGCCATGCTGAACAGCTCTGCATTCTTCTGTTCATCACCTGAAAAATCTTTTCTTTCCAATTTGGAATGAGCTGCAGTAAAAATCAACTTGTGAACCCTATCCAGTGCTTCTCTGGAGTGTCCTTGTGCACACACCCATCTCCAGGAAGACCAATTGCATTTGAAGCCAAGGGAAGTTGCGTGAAGGAAAATCAACCTAACCGCAACTCTTCCCAGAGACTTAAACTCTGTGAGATGAGTTTCCCACACAAGTCTACTGCTTTGGGGATTCACAATCTTCATTTTCCCAGTAACAGGATCCCTCTCCTTCATCTGCACAGCACGAGCGTAAACCGGGTCAAGCCCCTGCGTTCTCCATTTCATGAGCTCCATTAGAACAATATGAGCCTCGTCCCTTGAAACGAGTCTTGTTATGAGTTTATCCACGTCTTTCTCTTGTTCCGGTGTCAAGTACTTAAACGGTGGAAGGTACTTCCCACTCGTGTCCCTCACCAAATACACAGGGTCAAGAATGTAAGCTGCGGCCCAAGCAGGGTGGTAGTTTTTCATGAACCGTTTTTCAATAATTTTCTCCACCGCTCCTTCCGCAACCTGGGATTTGGAACTCCAGTCCTTCACTCGTGCCCTTAACTCACCCCATATCGGAAGGCATTGCCCTACAAGAGGCCTCTCTGTCTCAATCTCCTGAGCCATCTCCTTCACCAACTTAACCAACGAATGAACCGCTTCCAACTCATTCCAAAACCCCACATCTCCAATCATGTCCCCGACTTCCCTCGCATTCGGGTCTTCTACGGACGCCATTTTCAATGACTCGTCCAAAAGCACCAGCTGTAACGCCCCAACTGAATTCAACAAGTCCTCCATCATTGCATACACAGTGTCAAAAGACTCGGACTCGCGCGAGGGCAACGGCATTCGGAGCAACCACGCATGTCCGTACTCCTGCTGTTGGTACTTGTGAAAACTGTTCCTCACTCCAGTTTCGTAGTTAACGAAAGTCGCGAGCTTGACACAATTCTGAGTTACGGTGCTAAACAGCGATAGCTCCTTGTTGAAGTCCTTGATCAAACTGTTGAACCCTTGGTACTGACAAGAAAGGTTAACCATCCCAGGGTTTCGATTCTCCAAGTTTCTCAATGCCGTCTTCTTAAACTTGTCTGCAACAACGCCAACACATTGTTGCCCGACATTCTCACAAATGCCGGTAACTGTCTCCCAAATAACTTCTTCCGCGTAACTGGGAGGAGCAGAACCGCCAACAAACAATGTCCTTCTGTGCAAACTGGTCCCATTGGGAAGATTAACGGTCATGTTAACCAGCTTTTCTTCGCAGTACTTCTTCCCCTTCCGTTTCCACCCATCCGAGGCTACTTGAAAGAACAAAGCGTCTCTGATTCGCGCTTCTGAATCTGCTTTAGCTTCTTCAAACTTGGCGTTCAATCTACTTCCAGTGAACTCTCTGACAGACACCGAGGGTAACCCAACCTGATTAAGAAACGCTCTGAACTTGGGGTGCTCCAGAGAGGAGAAAGAGACAGAACCACAGGATTCGTAGACCCAATCAGCGAGACAGTCAAATGCGCTATCGACTTGAGCTTTGCTGAGAGTTGGACCAGGTGAAGTTTTGGGACTCTTTAGCTTCTTCACACTGTCTTCCAACAAAGCTAAGGCGCCCAAATCCTCCTTCCCTCCGGACAACATCAAATGCGGTTGCTGCGGCAGCGCGTACGTCAGCTCTCCGAAGAATCGCAACGGATCCACTACGGCCAGCGGCGACACTTCGTAGGATGAAGCGGGGCCGGATGCGGAGGTTCTCTTGCGGTGGTTGTGGTTGGTCGGGGAAGGTGGTGGAGAGACGGCCACGGTGGCAGCGGCGGCGGAGGGGGATATGGAGGAGATTGGTTTGGCGGCGGAATTGAAATTGGGGCACGTTCCGCGCTTTAGATGCTCGGAGGCCGTGCGAGAGGGATTGGAAGCAGAGAAAACGGCGTCGCACAGGGAGCACCTGAGTTTGACGGCTTTGGGGAGCCCTGTTTCGGTGTTGTTCAGCAGCATGGGTTCCAGGTGCGCCCAATACCATGCCCCTTTGCCCTTCATAGCTTTGGTTCGAACCGTCATCAACCCTTCGTAGCGCTTGTGCGCAGATTTTGCAGTGAGTTCATCGGCTGAAGCTGAGTCGGCGGAGGGTGTGGTACTCGCCATCGCAAGTGGGAAATTGAAAAGTGATGATTTTCAATAGGAAATGAAAACTGTAGTTTCCTTTAGCGAGGATGAACGGTTTTATTTTATTACATGTTCAAAGGCATCAAGTTCTGTGCATTCAGTCGGGAAAAGCAGGTGGTAGCAGCGGCCGGAATTTGAATTTCCGGTGGGTTGCCATGGAACTAAGCGGCCATCTCCGTTAGGGGGAAATGGAGTTTGTTGTTTGAAAGATGTGTCTTGTTATTCTGCAAAATTTGAGAGATTTAATTTGTTGAGGGAGAAAGAAGAGAGCCAGAAATAGTAAGGCATATGAGGCTGAAAGAGAGAACAAGAACAAATTCCGTCACCTTCACGCGGAAACCATCTGCGAGTGGGGGACATTCTTCAGGAATGTTGATGGGAACTGCTACAACGAGGTAACGCTGGAATAACACCTGTTACTATCCCACGAACAAAACCATTACGTGATGATGGCTGTCGCAGCCCAATTCCCACTCACTGGCAAGTGGAAAGCACGCGCCCTGGACGAGGCTTTAGTTTTGAGTTTCCACATCTGTTTCACGTTCTATAGTTTTGCTCTCTTTATTATTTCTCTGCACTCAAATTCAAATTATATAAATTTCAATTTCCTACATTGTATTAGTAAATGTTTATTTAATATTATTATTTAAAAATAAGTTTATGTTATATAAGAGATAATTTTGAAAAAGATATCTTTTTATTATACAAAAATAAATATAAGACTAATTTTAATTAATATTCTTAATCACTATAAAAGTATTTAGATTTACTCATAATAAAGTATGGACAAATATTTATTTATCATTTTCCCTTTTGCTTTCCGGGCCCTTGTTGTGGGTCTGTTGCCTGTATTTTATTAGCATTTATTCTATGGTTTAATTTTGACAAAGAAAAAGGGGCTTTTTAGTCTTCATATTTTATAGTCTTTATTCGCATTTGTTAACAAAAATGGAGAATACAAATATATGGTTACTTTATGATGAATACGTAGCATCACTTAATTCTGAATTATTTTAGATGGGATTTTAAGATAATTAATACGAAATAAATTATTTATATATCAGCATATAATAAGATTTCGTTTATGATTTGCAGTGGTTCTTTTAAATTTAATAAGAAGGCATCTGTAATATAAAATCTTTTCGCACGGTCATTTAATAAAAAAAATGTTTTATATGATCATTCAATTGATTTTTATCATTCTATTTTAAAAATATTTTTTGTATATGGATAGTATAACACTTATAAGATATATAAATAATTAAATTGTATTTTTAATATTATTTTCATCAATTACGAGTTCGATACTATATAATGTCATCGTCGGCACCAATTTGTAGAAAACTATGAAAATATATATTAGAATTAACTTAGCATAAACCAGCGTCAATCTCATGAATGCTATAAGGCCCCATTTCCTTTCTGTCCTAGAATTTGTGGGCTGCTCTTGTAAGTGGGCCTAAGGGTTGGCCCAATGTATATAGACCCTTAGTATTGCCCTAATCCCATCTCACACTCACACTTTCAGAAAACCAGCCGTCAACCCTTTCTCCCTCTCACGAAAAGCTCTGCTAGGGTTAGGTTGCGCCATCTTCAAGCTAGCTCGAAGCTATTCCCTACTCCATCCCTGTAGCGCATCCTTGGAGCTGCCGAGCTCGTGGCCACGTAGTAGAGGTCTTCGCTAAGCTTTTCCAGGTACGGGAAGCTAGGGTTCTAGTTTCGAGTCTTTTTAGAACTGTTTCTGCGTTGGTTGTTGATTTCATGGTTGGATCTGTTGTTGTGATGTGTGAAAACAGCTTGCATGTGTTGTTTG
>Ga0214543_1004245_pt1 | contig 27345 bp, 27 predicted proteins | sample CNSS2metaG_FD_160094 | JGI IMG/M metagenome (GOLD analysis project Ga0214543, IMG submission 160094) | Root nodule microbial communities from cowpea collected in UCLA plant growth center, Los Angeles, California, USA - CNSS2 | ecosystem: Host-associated > Plants > Roots > Nodule | place: USA... | reverse complement strand
TTAATTTAGAAATGAAGGAAATAATTAAAATAATTTAAAACTATTTCATTATTGTATATGAAATTAATTTTTTATATGTTTTTGGTTTATGTAAAATAAGTAAGAATAAAAGATAATAAGAAAAGATGTGTCATTGAATTGAATGAAGTTTATATTTATTGAAGACAATTCAAAGTACAACATAAACTAAGTGGTTTGATGCAGATCATGAAAGTGCAGGGTTATTAGGACAATGATTTCTTGTGTGTCCTTCAGTTCTACAATAGGAACACTTCCTCGATTGTCTTCCTTCCCTAATGTCCATCTCGGTCCTAATTCTACTTGATTTATGACGACCCCTCTCGGTCCTTTTTGTGGCAGGATGAGGCCAAACCTGTGGCCCTTGGTATGGTGGCCAATATTCTTAATGTCTTAACTCGCCAAATAAACTGTCATATACTTTGACGATGACATCCAGCCTGTAATGTGGACTTATGTACATGTTGAAGTCGTGATGTGCATGCTTGCAAGCAGCAATAACATGTGAACATGGTAGATGTAGTTTTTGAAACTTTCCACAATCGCACCATCTTTCATCTAACTTGACTACAAATTTTCCTGCCGAACGAACCTCTCTGGGATTGACCATTGTAACATCCTTAAAGAATATTACTTAATTAATATATAACGATATAAAAGAAGTTTAAACATCGCGACATTATTTATCCCAAATGCGGGAAAAACAAAAGTTAATATTCAATGCAACAATACTCAAAGGAAATTAAATCAAAAGTTATTACAAGTTCCAATAAAACCATAAAAGCAATACTAAAAATCCCTAGCTCTATCCCAGCTAGCCCTCACTCCGCAGTCTGAGCACCCTCAGCATCACCTGTATTATCATCTGCTCCCGTGTAACGAGTCACACGATCATTGCAAAACACAAACAGAAAGGGTGAGCTCAACAGATTATAAGAAACATATCAATTCAATATTGCAAATACACTCAATGATATTCTTATACTTACAACCTGGTCACATTCTTAATAACCCCACGGTTTTTAAACCTCCTGTATAATCAATAAAGTTAGCCATGGACTCAAGATTCATGATGTTCACACGAACCTGCCCGTTCATGGTCCTGCCTCTACGAACTTGCCCGCTCGTAGTCCTACTCTACGGACCTGCCCGCCCGTAATCCAACACATGTGATCCACTAGCTACATGCCTCCCCGCACGTAGCATCTCTCAATTGTGAGCACGAAACATACAAACCTACCTCGCTCGTATCCCCATAGGAGAGTAATTGGGTATGAACCTCCCCGCTCATACCATCACATGTCATCCACAATCCATGAACCTACCCGTTCATGGCACAACATCTCTTGATCCACGTTCGCATCAAGCGTACAAATAATACACACAAAGTGCACTAAACTCGCTTGGGCTAGAAGCCTTAGCTTAAGCGACCAGGCCTGTCTTGCTTTGGCTAAGCTTTCTTGCCTGAGCGAGCGTGCTACAGTGGCTCATATGCGAAGTCTCGCTTAGGCGAGCCTGTCTCGCTTGGGCGAGCCCTCCATTCGCCTAACTTCAACACCCTCGCCTAGGCGGCGAGTTAAGTAATACACAAAACCAAACTCGAGTTCTCTCTTAGGCGAGAACATCTCGCTTGGGCGAGATGCACCAAAACAAGTCTCACAAATCTCGATTTTTTGCTTAGGCGAGATACACTCGCCTGAGCGAGTCAACATGGCGCCCAAAAACCTGGGCCTCCGCCTGAGCGAGTGGCTCGAGCAGAATCAAGGTCTAAACCCTGCAACTTTCGCCTAGGCGAGCCTGGCTCAAGTCTTATAAACATGATTTAACCCAATTTGGCTTCCAGAATTCGAGATTGAAACATAAGAAATCATATAGTACCAAAAAAAACCCCAATCATATTCATACAAATGCATAAAAGGTTACTCAACAGCAATCAAAACAATCCCCCCTCTGAATCATACCATACAGAACATGGAAATTCATAGTCATACCACATTACTACCTACTCAATTCAGAATGCGCGAAATAATTCACCATTAAATATAATCACGCAAAAGAACTCCCCTAACCTGAAATTCCTTGCTCAATTGGGTATTTTAACCTTAGCTTTTTACTACCACCAATAACTCCCCTCTGCTATTCAAAACTCATATTTCTTGGTTCTCTCTGACTCCCCTTGGCACCCCAAACTCGTGCTCCCCTTTCACTCTAGGTTTCAGACTTCACCAAAACCCTTATAATTACCCCAATTCCCCTTTTTATATGGTTCTTAATTATGGTTAATAAAAAAATGAAATTACCCTTTTTAATGTCTATAATTACTTTTCATAGACCATTATGGGCTGTTTTTTCCCAACCCCCTTTGAGGGCCCATTGTCTCTAGGGTTTTCCCACCCTTTCACATTCAGACCACAAGTATTTTAACAAAAATAAAGAGATTAATTTGTTCTCAGCAAGGGTTGAACCCACAACCACTCAATCATAAGGCAATTGCACAACCAATTCAACCAAGCCATGTTTATGTTAATTCTTCTAATTCTATAGTTATGTTATCACCAAACATAATCATGCATATAATTAAAATTAATAATAAATACACATACATGACATACATAGGACTTGATCACAAGTCCTTTCACACAATCAAAGTACTCTCAACCACATGAGCTAGTACTTTTCCACGTCACAACAACTAACATTAAATGCCATAAAGGCTTCCACTACCCGCATTTATTAAATAATTATTCATTTAATTATTTAATTTTTCCGGGTCTTACAACCATCTCCTCCACTCTAAATTTTGTGGCATTTCTATCAAATTCAATGACATGGTTCTTGTTGGACTTGGAGTCCGCATCTTGTAGGAAGTTCGTCGCATATTCAGATACACATGACCACCATTGAGCATTGCAGTTATTTGTCTACCTCTTTTGGTAAAGTATGTGTTGCACCTGGTGTACGTGGCCAATATTATGGATGAAATTGGCAAATTTCTTGTCTTCTTCAAGACAGAATTTATTGCTTCAGCCAGATTTGTTGTTATGTGACCCCACCTTCTTCCTTGATCATATGCAAGACACCATTGTTCACTTGGAATTTGGTCAACCCAAGCTGTTGCTTCTGAGTTGTCTTCTCTAATGATGTTATAGTAGTAGTAGTTACAGTGTGGCTCCGTCAATGCGTATGCTGCAAATATAATTTTAAGAATAATTTATGATTTAATATTGGGTGTGAATAATTAATAGCAAAAAAAATGAAACAGACAGATTTACATGTAATAACTTACCCATGTTGATGAGGTCGTTTTTCAAAGTTGTATTCTTGAATCTTTTTGTAAAATTTTGTGCAATGTGTCAAATACAAAACACTTGCACGCAGTTCCCTTGAGTCCAGCCACTACTAGGTCTGTTGAATGTTGCACTGATTGAATTGTGACGATCTAACATTAAGCATAAATTTTGTTGAGGCGTAATGTGTATCCTTAGGTTTTTAAGGAAAAAAAACCAAACTTCAACGGTTTCACCCTCTACTATAGCAAATGCGATGGGGAAAATGTTATTTCTCCCATCTTGTGCAACAGCTACTAAAAGGGTGCCCCTATACCTTCCGTAAAGGAAGGTCCCATCGACTTGGACTATTGGTTTGTAAAATGAGAAGCCATCAATGCATGGTTTGAATGTCCAGAACACCCTTCGAAAGTGTTGTTGGTTTTGTAGGACGTCGTCCCCATCTGTAATTGGACTGGTTTTCAACTTGTATACAAACCCAAGCAAATAAGTTTGCATGGCTTGTAGTAGGCACGGCAATCGGTTGTATGACTGTTCCCAGTTTTCGTACACATCTTCAATTGCTTGTTGTTTCGCCAACCATGTCTTTTTGTAGGTTGTGTTATATCCCATAGAGGTCTGGATGGAAGAAATTATTGTTGCAATTAGTGTGGATGGGTCTGACTCCACCATTTGTCTTACGTGTTGAGAAATTATTCTTGAGCCCAGGTGCCTGTGGTCTTGCGTTATGAGTTGTGTGGCACATGTGTGCACACCTTCAACTTTTCTATTTTCCCAAACTTGGTTCCTTGTACGTAATATTGCCTGACATTTCCAAGGACACAACTATTGTACACATTGCACCCTCAACCTTGTTGTGTTTGAGTGTGTCGTTTTGGAGGTGCAATGGTTTGTTATGTGATACCTATTTAAAGCATCTAGAAGTTGTTCCTTTGTTTGGAACCTCATTCCTTGGATCAGTGTACCAACATCGTGGTCAATGTTGTCATTCAACATTGTGTGGTGGTCATATACGTTTGGGAATTCCTAGTGTGGGCTTTGATTGTATTCCTCATATAATTGGAAGTGTTGTGGTGGGTTTTAGGGGACATGTATCTGAGGGTAAGGGTCTTGTTGTTGTATTTGGTGGACATCTAGTGTTTGGTCATGGTCATCATGTTCATAAAAAAGTATATTGTCCTCATCTTCACTAAATGTGTCTATGAATGTTGGAGGTAAACCTAGGTTTTCAACTTCTACGATAACTGGAGGAGAGAACCTTTGGGTGTTGTGATGTGCAGGAGTTTGAAAATATTTGAGGTAGACGGACCGGTTAATAGTTCGGTATATGATTGTATATCATTTCCCCAATCCCCTAGGTAGGTAGTGTTATTGTCAAATAGTTGTTGTGGTTCAGTGTTTGCGTGTGGATGATGCACATCAAAATGTGTTAAAGAAATATTTTCAGAAGGTCTCGTACCTGAGTTGTAGGTGGTGCAGAGTTCAATAAATGTAATAGTTGGGGTGGCATGTATCATGTCGAAAGCGTCATCCAAGTCGTCGTCATCTTGGATCTGAGTGGTTCTGTATGTAACATGTTGGCCACAAACTTTAGTCAGAAATTTAAAGTGAATAATTGGAACTCCATCCCTAGGATCTCTTTTTGCCTTCTCCATTATTATGCGAATAAGTTTGGATAAGCCGAAACCTCTATGGATGCGGATCATGATTGTCTTTGCAGATGCAAAGTAGGCACCAGTTTAAGCGTCACTAGCGAGTTCTCCATCGTCGTATACACAGACAAACATTGACCCTTCCATCTAAGGTTGTAGTTGAACCTGACTTTCGATGATTTTTCAGAGTGAAGAGAAATTGAAAGATTAAGATTGTGACTTTAGAAAGTGATGGTAGTCTTTTATACCGAAATTAAAGTTATCATGTGACTTTCTACTATGTGAACATGTGACTTGCACGAGAGTTAATGTTATCATGTGAGTGACACGAGCTTTTATGTACTCATGTGATTCACACTACTTCTTGTGTACCCATGTGAGTGGCACAAATTATTATGAACCCATGTGACGGGCACGACCTCTAATGTTAGCATGTGACTTGAGAACATTTTATAAGAGATTAGCATTTCATCATCCCCATTATGTAAGTTCAAATTCATTGAAATTAAAAATTGCATAAACATTTGATGAAAAAGAATGTCATAAATAAAATTACATACTTTAAATAAGAAAATATAAACCTCAATCTAAGTTGAGGGACATGTTGAAGTTATAAGAAAATTCAAAATAAACTTCGTCAGGGATTGCATTTCTATGTCTTGCAGTAATAAAGGCCATTATCTCAATTGGAAGATGACATGTTTTTGTCGTTCCTATGTAAAAAATGGACTCAACATCGTCATCTCCACACATCATACAAGATCGATAGTGCGTAATGTCGCCCGATATGAAGATCGGTAACCTGTAACGTAAGTCGACTTCATAGTCACCAACATCGGCAAGCTTTAGTCACCATCATGTTGTGCAATAAACGTGTAAGGAATGTGATTCGTTTGTGTAATCCAACGACTAACTTTTCCCTTGGCAAGTGTTGAGTCGTTTATAAATGTTGAATGTTGTTGTTTTCAATTCAAGCTATCGTCACCAAATCTACAAAGAGTTTATCAAGATGTTGCTATGGAAACAACAACAACAACATAAGGCTATATATATTTCTGCTCGGGTATGTTAATTGCATTTTTAATTTGCAGGCGTAATTATTAAAAATAATCACATCTTTTATTTTTTTGGTTTAGGACACGGAAGGGAGCATTGTGTTGTCTTACTGTCACTCAATGCCTGAACCTCATCCAAGTATTGTGCCTGTAATACAAGAAGCAGGGTTTGGCAGTGTGGCTAAATTGCGACATCTAAAGGTTGACCATGGTTTAGTCTCTGCCTTGGTTGAAAGATGGAGGCCTGAAACACACATATTTCATTTTCCAACTGGAGAATGCACCATAACCTAGGAAGATGTGTCACTTCAATTGGGTCTTTGTGTTGACGGACACCCTATCATTGGTCCAACTATGTTGGATTGGGACGAGATGTGTGATACCTTATTAGGTTTAACACTAGTAAAGGGGGAATCCATTGTCGGTTCTATGATAAAATTGAAATGATTAAGGGATAATTTGTTGCCTATAGATGAAAATTCTAGTATTGAGGTCATTCATGCACATGCTAGGCCCTATATATTAGAAATGATAGGTGGTGTTTTAATGCTAGATAAAACTGGGAATAAAGTACATTTAATGTACTTGAACTACTTGAGTAATCTTCGAAGAACCAGTAGATATAGTTGGGGTTCAGCGTGTTTGGCTGTCTTGTACAGGGAGATGTGTAGAGCAACTGATGCATGTGCAAAGACTATGGGTGGATGTGCTTCGTTGTTACAATCATGGGCATGGTTTCGCATGCATTTTCTTGCACCCATTTCAAGAGTTCCACCAACTTTCCCGCTAGTTTGCCAATGGAGCGGTGGTCGAGTACTGAACTATAGAAATGTTCATCATAATGATTTAGTCGGATATCGAGCAAGGATAGATCACATGCAACAAAATCAGGTAAAATTATAGATTTGTGTACTAAGAAATGGTTGTAACTTAATGATTGACATTTTCAATGATTGTTGTAGTTTATTTGGGTTCCTTATGAGGGATTGGGCTCTATCATTGATGTTGGAGCATATCGCGACCAAGCAATATGGACGTCATGAACAAGTTTAATTTGTTTTGCCATTGTCGAATAGCACCAGTCCGACAGGGTCAAGTTACAATTTTGCCTATCACAGGAGATCCTTGAAGAACCCAACAACCTTGATCATTTACATAAAGTAGACATGAGGGGGCGACAAAATGAGAACTGGATTACTAGACATGCGCAATGGATACAGGTATGGAATAACCAGCGAGACCTTACGTTGACTGGAGTACCGATGTTTGGGCCACTTCAACATACAATGGAGTAAATGTCATGGTATACTTCAAACTTATGTTTATATTTGTCAGTTCCACAAATTTTAAATGATCCTAGAATGCATCGTCAATCAACACCGACAAATGTCCCTCCACCACCACAAACTACGCATGACTTAAACACTCCTCCTCCACCACAAGGTATGGAGGGAACAAGGAATTCAGTTTCACCAAACTCGGAACTAGGCATACCAAGTATGTTTGCAACTTATACTAAAACACCACCTTCTGCACAACCGTGGTTGCATACATATCCCCAAAGTCCAAATTTCTTTGAAGGTCTACATCAGCCACAACAAGACTCAGTTTACTACGTCCACAATCCTTACACATAAGCATCATCATTTGTTGCAAATGATGATCATGAACCTGATGAGGAACATGAACGACAACCTTCACAGGTTGAAGAACCTAGACCTGAAGTGCATAGGAGGAATCCCACCAAAAACAGGTGTTGACCTCGGTGTGGAACTAGACACCACTACGGTGATTAAAAGGACAAATATGTACTTTAATATTGTATTACATATGTATTAGGTCGTCTTTATGTGTTTGTAAGAGTTTGCCATGTTTAACACAAATTCACACATCAGTAATGCAAGAACTTAATCATTTCAAATGCTTCATTGCTAAATAGTGAACAACAACTTCTTTAGATAAAGTGAACAAGTTCAACCATCTTAAAGTACAATGTTAAAACACATAAAAGAAAACTAAATATGAACAAAGTTGTCACACTTCTCAACTTTCATGAAGTTAACATAAAAAGATATTGTCGTTGTCGGAACCATCATTTCGTGCCACTGAATGGCATGTTGAAGATCTTCGTCATTCCTTATAAAAAGGAACTCATCAATGCCTTTCGCAACAAATTCAGGAGGGACATGGTACCAAAGATGGCTGAGTGGGGGCTCAAATGGTCCCATCAAATGACTTCTTATGATGATGCGCATATAGTTAAGAGTAACGCCATTTGCAAATCTACATAAAGAGAACCTTCCATCTTCGAAATCAATAGCAGCATTAAAGGAATTATATGAGTTCAACTCCTCAAATAAAACCATTTTTACTTATTATACTAAGCACTCCACAACTTTCAAACCAAGGAACCACAACCTTAAATAGAATTGACTACCTTCACCTGGATAGCGTGCCAAGAAAGATATTTACTGTCACCACTGTAAAAGCTGGCCTCACTTGCACCTTCTAATTATGACAAGACTGATCAACTTTATTGGGAAGTGCCAAAGCTGATTAATTATATTACTCTTCTAAAAGGTGATAGATACTTCAATTAGGATAACGTGTCAATTCAGAAATTTACTGTCACCATTGTAAAAGTTGGCACATATTTGAAATAAATGGCCTCACTTGCACCTTCTAATTATGACAACACTTGTCAACTTTACTGGGACATGCCAAAGCTGATTTATTATATTACTTTTGTAAAAGGTGACAGATACTTCAATTGAGATAATGTGCCAATTAAGAAATTTAGTTTGACCACTGTAAAAGCTAACACATATTTGAAATAAATGGTCTCACTTCACCTTCTAATTATGACAACACTTGTCAACTTTATTGGGAGGTGCCAAGGCTGATTTATTATATTACCATTGTCATAATGTGTCAAGGAAGATGTTTAATTTGAGAAATTTACTCTCACCCTGCAATTTGGACAAGACTTGTCAATGCTTCGACATGGAACACTTTGGCATCAACACCCAAGAGAACTATTCAAATTCCTATCTTGTACATCCTTTCACACATGTTCAAAATGTATACCACATGTTAGCACTTATGTAGTCATGGGTAAGCAAAAATATTGCATAATGGTAGTGATAGACACCTTTATTTTCCTTTTCCAAACAACAAAGAGGGGCAAACTAGACTCACTTGAAGGAATATGAGTATGAAGATTTAACTTTATCATATGAACTTAAGGCATGAAAGTTCCACTATTGAAGTTATTGAAGAAAGAAAAAATTCATGTGCAAAGCATTGCACCTGGGTTAGCATTTAGTAAGTCACAGGTTGGCACATAGTAAGGGAATGAATTCATATGTTGTTAATTAAATTACAAAAATTTTATTCCTTGACTTACCAACATATACTCCCCACTAGTAATGAAGAGAGTGAAAATTGAAATAAGTTTTGTACATCATTTCACACATGTTAAAAATGTATACCATAGGTTAGCATTTATGTAGCCATGGGTAAGCAAAAATACTACACAGTGGTTTCACACATCTTTTCACACTTTCTGCTTTTTCTCTTCCCATTCGCATTTGCACCTTTTGTTTTTTCTCTTCTCGCTTCCTTCCAAGGAGAACCAACGTGAAAATTGAAAAAGATTAAAAAAAAATAGAAAGTAACAATGTCGCGTCAGGTTGTGAGAGAAGTTCTCAATAAATGGATGTTAATATATCATTTTCCTTAAATTTAATACCTACTATAAATTCTAACAATAAATTTTACATTATATATTTTTGTGTAAAAATAAATATTTTATCAATAAAAAATTCTTATAAACAAATCAAAATTTAAATATATAAATAAAAAATAAATTTGTACTTCAACCAAATTTTTTAATTTAAAATATTTAATAAACATTAAAAAATAAATAATACAACACCACATTAAACATTATATATAAATTATTTTTACTTTAGTTACCTCTATTATAATTCATAATTTTTTTTTCCAAAATCACTATTATAAAAAGAAAACTATTTTATATTTTCAAATTAACTTTTATATTTTCAAATTGCACATAAAATAACTTACTACACAATACAAAATCTATTTTAAAATCAACAAATTCAAAAAGACAAAAAAATTATTTATTTTTTCATTGTATCAAATAATACCTAAAATAACTAAAAACACACTATTAAACCTATTTTAAAAAGCAACATTTTTCACACAAAAAAAATAACTCTTAAAAGTATTTTATTAAAAAAATAAAAATTCTTAATTCTTATTTATTTAAAAAAAACAATACAGAATTCGGGTCCCTAGGGACCGAATTCAGACTGGTATAACAAAAAAAAATTCAAAATTGAGCCCAGAATTCGGTTGCCCGGAAACCGAATTCTGAACATAAAATAAAAGTGTGTTAACCATGTAAATATTGTGCACAGTATGCTATCTGGGTTATATTTTGAAAAAAGTATGCTAGATGGAAAAAAAATCTTTTATGGATAGTATATTGGTAGCCAATGAAAGGGTGGAAGAATACAAGATCCAAAAGAAGAGACAAGCTATAGTCAAGGTTGATTATTAAAAAGCTTATGATTCGGTAAGTTGGGACTTCTTATACAACATGATGTCTAGACACGAGTTTTGCCGAAAATGGATTCAATGAATCAAGGAATGTATGGAATCATCCTCTGTGTCAGTATTGGTTAATGGAAGCCCTACCAAAGTGTCTGTCCCAACTAGGGATCTTAGACAAAGGGATCATATGGCTCCATTCCTATTTCTCATTGTAGCGGAGGGCTTAACAAGGTTGGTAAGACAAGCTGTCAAGAAAGGTTTGTATTGTGAAGTTCAAGTGGGTACTTAATAGACTAAAGTGGGGTTATTACAGTTCGTTGATGACACGTTATTCATGTTTGATGCAACTACTCGTAGTGCCTAAGTAATAAAAGTCATTTTAAGATGCTTTGAATTGGCGTCTGGTCTTAGTGATAACTTCTACAAAACTAGAATTGGGGGGGGCTAGGTCTGAACACCACTCATATAAACAACCTCTCTAGCATTCTGAACTGTAAGCATATGAAAATCTCATTCATATAGGTTTTCCAATAGGGGGACCCAAGGAAGCAACATTCACTTACACAAAAAAGGTCTTTTACGTTCGGTGCTTTTTGCTTGTCATCTGGTTTAGGTTAGATGTAATAACGATAGTCGTAAATTTACGTATGACTATGCATTAACAGACGTAAATTTACGTCTGGTACACAGTGTCATACATAAATTTATGCATGATTTTTGACAAATTTTCATGCTTTTGCATCGTCATCCCACCATGTGAAATGCAAAAACAACTGCAGCCCATCTGCACGCCAGATTTGCACCAACCACCACAAGTCTTCCAGGAAGTCATCACGCAACCACGGCGCAGTTGTCGGAGCACCACCACCTCCATAGGAGAAGATCACACTTATTGCAACAAGGAGCACTTGTCGAAATCAATCCACTTATTGCAACACTCCATCTTGTTAGAAATGAAGATGCCAACCACAACGCAGATCCATATCCAAACAGCCGCTGAAAAAGCACATGAGAGGCAACGCATCAAGAGCAAACACCCTTTGCGACATCGCCAACCATAGTCTTCCGCCACTGCACTTTGACCAAATTGTCGCTGGGTCTACGAACAATTGGGGGTTTCAACGTAAATGGAGGTGCACCAAAATGGAATCAAAAGAAAAACAAACCTCTCAACAATCAATCACGCGATGAAACACTGGTGCAGTCGCGAAACCACAAATTCGCTTTCTCGTCCAGTCGCAGCGCTATGTGGAAGATGATTGGGAATTTATGTTTTAACATTTATGTCTGGCACGCTATAGTCAGACGTAAATTTATGTTTGACTGGGACAAATATATGCTATAAAGGGACAAAGTATTGTTTTAGGAAGGTCATTGGGTGGGGGATGCACCATTTAGCTCGAGGTTCCATAGGTTATACCTAATCTTAAAAAGTAAACAAAGTCTCATAGTGGGAGTAGGACATTGGGTCGATAACACATGGGTTTGGGAATTAGTTTGGAGGAGACAAAGACTTGTTTGGGAGCAAGTTATGGAAGTACAACTCTATCAATTAATAATAGTCATACATTTAGGAAAGGGTATCTGGATACTTGGAGTTGGAAGGAAAATACGAAAGGACCATACATTGTAAGGTCTACATATATGAAGTTGATGGGTAACTCCAAAGGGGAAAGTGACAAGGTGTTCACAGAGTTATGGAGTATAAGAGTGATTCTGAAGGCACAGATAGGCTACACCTGGATAAGTTACTGACAAAGAATAAATTATCGGTGAAGGGGGTCCAATTACAACATTCCTTGTGTGAGTTATGCCTAGATTGTGAAGAGAGTGCATCACACCTATTTTTCTCCTGTATAGTGTCTCAAAAGGTGTGGAAAATGTGTGATAGTTGGATAGGGGTGAGCTCAATGCATCATAACCAAGCTACGATACACTTTAAACACTTTCATATGAGTAACTTAAACACTAGACAAAACACAATGTGGGAAGGAATGTGGCTGGCTATAGTTGGGGAAATCTGGAGAGATAATAATGGAGTGATCTTTAAGTAAAAGCAAGTTCACACTGAAAAGATTTTTAGTTTTGTTCAAGTAAACTCTTGGGCTTTGTTGAAACATAAAAATCCTTTGGTAAAGTTTTCATATAGTGACTGGTACTTCGCTCCTATTATGTGTTTAAAATCTTTATGATATGATGTTTTCTATGTTTAAGTTGTCAGGTGAGCATGACAGGGATTCCCATGTCTAAAGGAATGAGTTCTTCATCAATGATCATACACACTTCTATTGGTTACTATGTAACAACCAAAAGAAGGCATGCATACTTGGTTTTATATTCACTTTTTGTGTAATCTTGTAGGATGACCGAGGAAGGTGTGATCTGGATGGCTAATCTTAAGATTCCTGGCTAGCTTGACGTTGGGAATGCATAGGTCTTGCATTAAAAGTTCAGTTTTAATTATTTTTTTAGATTATTGTAGTAGCATAGTATGTTGTTGTCTCCTACCCAAACTATATTTCCTTACCAAGAATGTTGCTTAGATGTTGTTTGAAGGCCCCTGCAATATATATTTGTGTGTACAATGTCTAGGGGAGCCTTAGCTTTTGTACGTGAAAATTTTATTATTGTTTTGACAGGTTTTGGAGATGTGCTATATTTTTTCTCTCATCTTTTTGTAAATGGGTTAGAACACCTCACTAGTATTCTATTATTAATTTAAATTAATTTTTTTTCAATAAAAAAAATCTTAAGAAAGAGATAGAGCAATTTAAAAATGGAGAGACTTAGATTTATATTTATCGCGATTTTCAAAAACTTATCTAAGATGCACTTATGATTCTGGCATGTGTTCTATATGTTCTCAGATTAATTTTGCGATACCTTCGGTTCTTACTTCACATGACATGATTCTAGCGATTACTTATGATCTGATGACATTCCTCAAGCACTTGTTGATACTTATTTTTAAACCCTATTGATATTTCTGCCATTGATGCTTGTTGATACTTATTTTTAAACCCTATTGATATTTCTGCCATTGATGCTTATGTTGATCATATTGACATTCATAATGAGATTTAATACTTAATTTAGTGCTCCAATTTCATTCGAATTTTTATAAAGCTCCTAAATATTGATTTTTTTTCAATTTAATACTTCACTTTTTAAAAACATGAAATATAGTCTTTTAATTTTTTAAAGATATCCAATTTGGTACTTTTATTTGCTCACTGGCTTTTAATTTACAACCAACCATTTCCTATTTCTCTTCTCCACTCATTAGATCTTAGATTTATTCTTTTTAGACCATCATTTATCGTCAAACAGGAAACCAGTGAGTAACCAAATTAGGAATTCATCATGATTATGTGGTCAATATTTGTAATGAACGTACTACCCTTCAAACAAATAAGTGAAACTTGTAATGAACATCAATTAAACATATCTATACAAAACAAAAAATCGATTATGGGTCCATATTTTATTTTTCATGTCTTAATTTTGTTTTTCTACAGAGAAATTGAATGTGTTAAGATATCTTTAATATCTTATTCTTTTTTTTTATTGTTATTATTCTTCATATGTATTTTGGGCTTAGCCCATATGTTCTTTATTATAAATACAGACCCTATATGTATTTTCTACACAAGGAAGATTAATCTCAATCCATACTTTCTCTATATTCAATATGGTATCTAGACCCTAAGGATTTTTTTCCTGCCTCGGTCTCTGGTCCTTGCCAGTGTTGTCCACCGTCGTCAGTTGTCGCCCACCAACAGTCACTGTCGTCGGCCGCCGCCCACCATCGCCGACCGTCGGCCACCATCGTTGGCGTCGTCGCCAGTCGCCGTCTCCAGCCGCCGTCACCGTCGCCGGCCATCGTCACTATCGCCGAAAGTTCAAGTTCTATTGGCGATCGCACGTTTGTACTAGCCTCGACCTCGGCATTCCAGATCTGGGCTTCGTGTTTTCCGTCGCCTCCATGTCTGATTCATCCATTTTTCCTCCAAATGTTAGTATGCACTTATCCATTGATAAGTTAAATGGCAAGAATTATTCGACATGGGTGTCCGACGTTAAACTTAAAGTGATCATCATATCCTTAAAGTGACTGATGTTGATACCACTGAGTTTCCTCATTGGAAGAGAATTGATGCTCACTTATGCATGGTTCTCAAGAATACAATTCATGCTTCTTTGAAACCACTGTTTCGTGCCTACGGCACCTCTTGTAAAGTTTGGGAACAGGCCAAATTACTTTACACCAATGACACTCAACGTTTATATGGTGTCTGTCAAGATCTGCTTAATGTGGTTGCTTCTCGTACTCAAGACCTTGTTGCAGATTATGTTGGTAAGGTGACTGAGCTTTTTCATGAATTTAATGATGTATTACCTCCTGCCTCTACTCCTGTTCAGGAAATTGAGCTACGATCACGCTTCTTCATGGTTGTGATGTTACACGGGCTTGCTGATAAATATTTCCATGTCTGTGATCAAATTTTGGGTTCGACTATTATACCCAATTTTACCTCTACTTGTTCCACCCTTTTGTGTGTGCCTTGTCAACCTTCCACTGATCCACTTGTCCATGCCAATGATTCCTCTGCTTTGGTTTCTCACCGTGATGATCGTCAATGCTCACGCAAGCTGGAGAAAGGGCGTCACAAGTGTGATCATTGTGGCAAATTCGGCCACAAAATTGATCGATGTTATGCCTTACATGGTCGTCCTTCTCGATCTGCTGCTGTTGCACACACTGATCCTTCGTCACAACCATCTTCTGCATATCCTCATTCATTTGTTTTTGCCACCGACCAATCTGCTCTCTTCAATGAATTTCTCAAATGGAGTGAGGATCGTAAGCTTTCTAGTTCCACAGCTTCTGTTGCCCACACAGGTACATCTTTTGTTGGTCTGACTCAATCTTTGTCTGTTGGTCCTTGGGTGTTCGACTCAGGTGCCACCGATCATATTACTGGTAATAAATCTTTGTTTTCCTCTTTGTCCTCTCCAGATAATTTACCCTCTATTACAATGGCTAATGGGTCTCATGTTTCAGCTCATGGTGTTGGGACTGTCGATCTTTTTCCTTTTTTATCCATTGATAATGTTCTTTATGTTCCTAGGTCTTCTTTTAACTTATTATCCATTAGTTGTCTAACTCGATACCTTGATTGTGTTATTTCCTTTACCCAATCGTCTGTTTGTTTACAGGACCAGAATTCGAGACAGGTGATTGGCACCGGATGTGAGTCTCATGGTCTTTATCATCTCTGCCCTTCTTCTCATGTTGGCGCAGCTATAAAGTCTCCATCTCTTCTTCTTCGTGCTCAATTAGGCCATCCTAGTCTTGCCAAGTTGCAGTAACTTGTTCCTGGCTTCTCCAAGTTGTCCAAGTTGGTGTGTGAGTCATGTCAGTTAGGCAAGCATAGTCGTAGTTCTTTTCCTCGTAGTGTTGCACACAGTGCTTCGTCCCCTTTTGCCTTAGTTCACTCTGACATTTGGGGACCTAGTCGTGTTGCATCTAGTTTAGGTTTTCAATACTTTGTTACTTTTATTGATGATTATTCCCAGTGTACTTGGTTATTTTTAATGAAGAGTCGTTCTGAATTATTTCATATCTTTCAATCGTTTTTCCATGAAATTCAAACTCAATTTGGTGTTCCTATTAAAATTTTGCGGAGTGATAATGGTCGTGAATATCTTTCCAATTCTTTTAAACAATTTATGGCTTCGTGTGGCATTCTGCATCAAACGTCTTGTGCATATACACCTCAACAAAATGGGGTGGCTGAACGGAAAAATATACACCTTATTGAAACTACTCGCACTCTTTTAATTCATGGTGAGGTTCCTCATTCTTTTTGGGGTGATGTTGTTCTCACTACTTGTTATCTTATTAATCGTATGCCTTCTTCGGTTTTAAATAATAAAATACCGCATTCCATTTTATTTCCTCATGAACCTCTTCATCCCTTACCCCTCAAGGTTTTTGGGTCTACATGTTTTGTGCACAACTTTAGTCCTGGGCTTGATAAATTGTCTCCTCGTTCACACAAATGTGTTTTTTTAAGGTTTACGCGATACCAGAAAGGGTACAAGTGTTTTTCTCCTTCTCTTAACCGCTATTTTGTTTGTGCAGATGTCACCTTCAATGAGTCTTCCTTTTACTATAAAAGTTCTTCTCCTTTCATTGAGTCTCCATCTAATACCGTTGATTTTCCTAGTCTTGTTAATATTCCTATGATCTGTGATCTTCCAGGTGTGCCTTGTACGCCGTCAGTTTCTGTTCCACCACCTCTTCAGGTTTATAGTCGTCGTCCTCGTCCTCAACAACCAGCGAGTGACTCACCTCAAGTGCCAACTATTGTGTCTCCTCCGGCTCCGACAACTAAGTCTCCCTTTCCACAGAGTGACCTTCCCATCGCCCTCAAAAAAGGTATTCGTTCTACACGTAATCCTTCTCCTCATTATATTGCTTTAAGTTACCATAAATTGTCTTCACCTTTTTATGTTTGTCTTTCATCTATTTCTTATGTGACCATCCCAAAATCTGTTCGTGATGCCTTAGCCCATCCTGGTTGGCGTCAGGCCATGCTCGATGAACTGAGTGCTCTTCATAATAGTGGAACTTGGGAGCTTGTCCCATTACCGTCTAGGAAATTTGTTGTTGGTTACAAGTGGGTTTTGGCTATTAAAGTTGGACTTGATGGTACTATTGATCGTCTCAAAGCACGTCTTGTGGCCAAAGGTTACACCCAAATCTTTGGGTTGGATTATGGTGATATTTTTTCTCTAGTGGCGAAGATGGCTTCTGTTCGTTTATTTATTGCCATGGTGGCTCTTCAAAAGTGGCCTCTTTATCAATTGGACGTTAAAAATGCTTTCCTCAATGGCGATTTGCAAGAAGAGATTTATATGGAGCAACCTCCTGGGTTTGTTGCTTAGGGGGAGTCTTCTAGGTTGGTATGTCGTCTTCGCAAATCTTTATATGGCCTAAAACAGTCTCCAAGGGCCTGGTTTGGAAAATTTAGCAATGTTGTTCAACAATTTGGTATGACTCGGTGTGAGGTAGATCATTCAGTTTTTTATCGTCATTCAAGTGTTGGATGTGTCTACTTGATAGTGTATGTTGATGATATTGTTATTACTGGCAGTGATAACCATGGCATCTCTCATATGAAACAACATCTTTGTGATCATTTTCAGACCAAAGATCTTGGAAAATTCATATATTTCTTGGGTATTGAGGTGGCACAGTCCGACAAAGATGGTATTGTTATTTCTCAACGAAAGTATGCACTGGATATTTTGGAAGAAACTAGGTTGATGAATTCAAAATCTGTTAACACACCTATGGATCCCAATACTAAACTTCTACCAAATCAGGGGAAGCCTATGTCAGATCCCGAACAGTATGGAAGATTAGTTGGGAAATTGAATTATCTTACAGTTACTCATCCTGACATTTCCTTTATAGTCAGTGTGGTAAGCCAATTTCTTAATTTTCCGTACGAAGATCATTGGAATGCAGTCATTCATATACTGAAGTATATTAAAGGATCTCCTAGTAAAGGTTTGTTATATGGTTCTAATATACAAGAGTTGTTTGTTATTCAGATGCTGATTGGGCAGGATCTCCTTCTGATAGAAGGTCTACATCCGGATATTGTCTCTATTGGAGGTAACTTGATCTCTTGAAAAAGCAAGAAACAAAGTGTTGTAGCAAGGTCTAGTGCAGAAGCAGAATATAGAGTCATGGCTTCAGCCACTTGTGAGCTTGTTTGGCTTAAGCAGTTGCTCAAAGAGTTACACTATCTTTCATGAGAGGACTAAACACATTGAGATTGATTGTCATTTCATTCGAGAAAAGATTATGTCTAGAGATATTAAGACATATTTTTACTAAATCTTTACAGAAACCGAGAATTAGTTATACTTGTAACAAGCTTGGTACATACGATTTGTATGCACCAACTTGAGGGGGAGTGTTAAGATATCTTTAATATCTTATACTTTGTTTCTATTGTTATTATTCTTCATATGTATTTTGAGTTTAGCCCATATATTCTTTATTATAAATACAGTCCCTATGTGTATTGTATTTTCTACACAAGGGAGATTAATCTCAATCCCTACTTTTTCTATATTCAATGAAAGAAGCTTTTTAAGTTCAAACTTGAATTAGAGATTTTAAATCAAAATAATAAATCAATGATCTTTAGTCTTTCTTGGGTTCTATCATTACTATTTCCTTATACTTTTTATTGATTTTATTTAGACTTTTTAAATAAATTTATAAGTATTAGTAGATTATATTTCTTCTAAAATGAATCTAGAATTATTAATAAACTTTTTCAATTATAACATAAAACTTCGGACATGAAACCTAGTCTTGGTGCTGTAGAGGGTTGAGAATGTTAACTCATTGACCACCTTTCACCTAAGTTCATGCTTTCGCTGAAGTACAGCTCTCTCCCCTTCAGTTGGTCTGAATTAATTCAAATGTATTCACGTTGTTTTACTATAAAGAGTAATGGTTTAGTTGCAATGATTTTACAAAAAAAAAAAAAAAAAAAAAAAAAAAAAAAAAAAAAAAAAAAAAAACTCATTTTTACATGGAAATTATTCGAAAGTGATGTGAATTACTTTTCTACCTTTTCATCCACTCAGCCAACTTGTGGCCCTATTTCTTACCATCTAAACTTTCTTGATCAACCGGAATATCTTTTAAAAGCAATCATAATAAAAACATAAAATTCCAAAACCACCACTGTTTTATACTCAGATGACACCTTAAACTAAGTTTATATCAGAACAAAATGTTTAACAACTTACCTCCCTAATTCAAGGAATTTTTGTAATGTGAGGTGTCAGTAAAGCAACTGCATGTGAACATCAGTTTCAGAAAAAAAAAAGTAATAAAAAATGTGCTTAACTTTCTCTAAACTTACAAAGGTGTCCAAAACCTTGCTGACCAGCGTGACACAGGAAAAGGATCAGTCACTATTAATGCCCGATTAAATGCAGGAATGAGATGCTCCGTCTCTACCCTAGATACATTTTATGGCATTTGCCACAACTCCTTCAGAACATTAAATAAATTGAAAAGAGAAATGGAAACTGTATATAATTTTTAAATGGATAGGAACAAAATTAGAAGACTCAACAATCAAAATCGGTTTTTGCTTTAGCATTTTCTTCTATCCGTAAAAACGGCAAATGCAACTACTGCACCACCCTCTGTCTTTCATCACCATTCTCTTGCTCAACCTGAAAACAACGAAAATCATGGTTACAATATCATATTTTGAACCCAAAACTAATTCAAGCATTTCATGCATCTCTAAACATGTGAATGTCTAAACATGTGAGGATCGTACATAAAAATATGAATAAATTATAGTATATTAGAAAGTGCAAACATAATCTTACAAATCAGTTTTATACTATTAAGTTGTTATAGTGCATTTCTTAAATGGAAACAGAGTATCTTAGAGAGGACCATCATGCCTATTTTTCCACCCACTATCAAACCACCCATACATATCTATTCACACACTTGAAATGCCCAGACGTGGGAAAGTGTGTTGGAGATACTATATGGACTACAAATATGGTCAAATTATAGTATATAAATATCTAAACCTCAATTTACAAATTGATTTTGTGAAATTGTTAAATTAGACTTGAAGTTCACTTTCTAATAAAACTCAACTAACGTCAATAGAGAAGAAATCCACTCTAATATGGAATGTATTGAATTCAACACTGTTTGGCACTCATACAGTTGACTTTAGCATTGTTTTTGCTTTCTAAACGCTACTTGTACAATTAAAGATGGAATGAAGCTAATTGATGCCTTATTCTTTAAACACAAATGCATATTAATCATAAAATTACAACGTGTCATAATCATGATAATAATTGTTAGAATGTAGCTTTGGCAAACCAAACACAGCAAAAACTAGGTAATATCAAGTAAGAAGGGAAAATATCGACAACGATTTAGTTCTCATTATTGTCAGAAATACTCATCACATGGATTAGAGATGCATGTATAACATTATTGAAGTAAACATTGGATTAGCTTGTTATTAACTAACTTTCAAATTTACAAATTGGTTTTGTGAAATTGTTAAATTAGACTTGAAGTTCACTTTCTAATAAAACTCAACTAACGTCAATAGAGAAGAAATCCACTCTAATATGGAATGTATTGAATTCAACACTGTTTGGCACTCATACAGTTGACTTTAGCATTGTTTTTGCTTTCTAAACGCTACTTGTACAATTAAAGATGGAATGAAGCTAATTGATGCCTTATTCTTTAAACACAAATGCATATTAATCATAAAATTACAACGTGTCATAATCATGATAATAATTGTTAGAATGTAGCTTTGGCAAACCAAACACAGCAAAAACTAGGTAATATCAAGTAAGAAGGGAAAATATCGACAACGATTTAGTTCTCATTATTGTCAGAAATACTCATCACATGGATTAGAGATGCATGTATAACATTATTGAAGTAAACATTGGATTAGCTTGTTATTAACTAACTTTCAAAAATACAGAAGTATTGGCTCTATTTTCAGCTTCCGAAAAACAAAAAGGTTTCACTATCAAACAGTCTATCTTAAAAGTTCTCAGTCAAGAAATTACAGTTGTATTTGAAAACAATATTGAAATTATTATACGCAAAAGCTCCCCTAAGTTAAGATCTTCATAGAAGGAAACATTGTATAATTACCTCAACAAGGACCCTTGTCTTCTTTGATTTAGAATCAAGGCCATTCTTCTCATGTTTCTTTGAAGATAAAATCATTTTCCTTTTTGCTCTACTCTGATCAACTGTTTCATCATCTTCCTCTTCATCTTCCTCATCATCAGAGCTTTCAGCTGCATAAGTACACTTTATCATGATTTTGCTTTTCTAATATGCAAGTTTGGAACTATTTAAAAATTCATGAACACAGATTCCTTCTTAACATGAAAGGCTATCACACCCAACAAATAATGAAATAATGAACACATAACAAAGGCATCACACATAACAAAGGCATCACACACAACTCAGCATTTCAAGTTCTAGCCAAGCAGAAAGCAGCTTTGTATGTGACTTTTATTATTTTACTTCTATTGGGGGGGCGGGTATCATCATCTTATTACTGCATCAAATCTAGAAGAAATGAAGACATGAAAAATTATTAAAGAAATTATGGCAAAACCAAATTCCTTGTTGAGTGACCAATTATTTAAAACAAAAATGGGAACATAATTCACTATTTCATCACAAATAAAAAATGCCATCCATATACATTTTAACAAATGAAAAATACTCAATGCATGTTCCAAAGCTTCTAAACTAAATTTGACTATTTTCACCATCATCATAATTACCCTGTGACTTGTGAGTAACAAAACCACCAAAATCCTCCATATCTTCTTCCTCTTCAAGTTCATCATATCCTTCTACATATTCTATCTCTGGTTCCTGTCCATTCCAAAAACAAAAAATAAATAAATTGAATAGATTAAACACATTTAAAAAGGTTAAACTGCAAATAGTTCTTAAATTAAACATGATTGGTAACAGACAAAAAAATGGGTTAGTGGACAAATACCTCTTCATCCTCCTCTTCATCAACAGGTTGAAGATTCTCCATATCGAGAACTTTATTGTACTCTTCAAGAGGATAATTATATATATCACTTTGTTGATAAACTCCTTTTTGAAGGCGTTCTAATAGCTCTTTTTCAATAGACTAAATAATGTTGAAAAGCACCAATGAGTAAAGTGAAGAGTGAAAAAAGCATAAAATTATGTGTATGAGTAACATTAGGATTGACTATAACCTTTTCCAACAAAGCTGCTTTCTCAGCCTTCTCTTCTCTTCGAGCCTCTCTCTTTTTCTCTTTCCTTGGAGTTGTCATTATTTTCTCCCTGTAAAACAGCAACCACTTTATACTATGATAAACTGCTATGAACATTTAATTGCGACATCAGCTTAAAAAATAGAATTATAGATAAAAGATATAACACAAAATGTATGACCTCACCTTAAACATAAAATCATATTCAAAATAATGCATAGATACATACATGTGTATAAATAAAAGACAGGAAGAATACCTATGAAGTCACACATTCAAAATTAACTCCAATTTAAGTTCTGGAAAAAGGAATTTATAATAAAATAATGGGATTAAAACTAATTAAGTAATAATGAAGTTGTATAAAAATTAGAGCCCGAGGGATGAAACATAAACATAGAATAAATTATTACTAAATGCTCAAAACGGTTCAATACAAAAAAATGCATCCCATGAGACCGATATTTCCACATACATTAATGTAGTAATTACCTAAACAAGCTTTGGTTGGTGCATTACAATATACAAGTAAATGATTTCATAATAGTGTTTCCTAATTAAACAAATATGGTACAGGAAGTATACAGAGAGAAGAGGAAATATCCTGGACAACAGAAATAAATTATTACTAAAACACTAAAAATGGATCAATACAAAAAAAAAATCCCATGGGACCAATATTTCTCTCTCTCTTTCTCTGTGTGTGTGTGTATACACACACATATATTAATGTAGTGACCAGAAACATAATTTGGTTGGTGCATTACAATATACAAGTAAATGATTTCTTGTAGTGTTCCTAATTATACAAATATACAGGAAGTAGACAGAAAGAAGAGGAAAAACCTGGACGACAGAAATCAATCATACGCAGATAACCCCTCTCTCATAAACTTATCCATCTTTGGAATTACTTATCCGAGGAATGCATATTGAAGAAGTTTGGAATGCAATTAGATGTCATACTACCAAAAACATTAAAAATTCATAAAATATGGGTAAAAAATTAAAGGTGAGGTAGTAAAATTAGATCTAACAGTGGGGGATCCAATTTTTTCCCTAAGCTGAAGCAATATAATTTGTTACTTCACCCAAAATGGATTTTCAGCATCAGAATTAAAGGATGATGATAGTAGTAGTACTAGTAGCCCAATTTTTACTTTGTTAGTGTAGATTCTTTTATTTCAACCAAATTTAGCCCAAAACCAATACAATCAGTAACCTATTCAATAAAAATCAGATGTAATATGGAAGGGTATTGAGGTTTTACTCCATGTTCAGTGACAATCTCATTCATTCACAGAAAATTAATTTTCCTTCATACATGCAAAAATAAATTTATCAGACTGGCTATTCAAATGATACAAAAATTAGAGCATCTGGACTACAAGCTACTTGTATAAAATTAGGCACTGGTAAACATGATAAGATAAAACAAACTGAACATGGGAATATGATTTCAAACCTCGTCTTTAAAGCAAGTTTCCTCATACGTATCCGCATCTGGGTCATTTTTGTCAGTCGTTGCTTTATCTTGTGTATAAGAAGCTTGGGCCAATACATCTGCCAATGCAGAAACACATTCAATCTTGACAATACTAACCGGTAAAATGTTGAATAGTTAAATATGCCAAAGACTACATATATCAACAGTACCAGATGTTTGTCTATGACTTCAAGTGCCTTCTCATAATTCCTAGGCAGCTTTACTCTTTCCCACAAATCTTTCGGCATGTGAGCCCGTTCTATAGTTTTCATGTAAAGATAAAACACTCCTGCAACACCCAATGCAAATTATGATTCTACACATATTTTGCCTTCAATTACTCATTTATTGCACTTGTCACTCACGAATATAACCATTTAGGGGCGTTCGGAAGAGCATATATGAGCTAATTTAAATTTATCTTCAAAAGTTATGCAGAAAGTTGAAGCTATCTGGTCAAAATTATGAAAGTGGCTGGCATAAACTCTTTCTAACAAATTTCAATAAGCTTTGCAGTGAGACTTATTAAACTACAGAAATGTTTGGATAAACTTCTCAACGAGTACTTACCAGAGAAGAAAATTTTAAAAAAAAAAAATCAACATTCAACACACTACAACTTCTATACATGCTCTCCTATCTAACTTCTCCATAAACCGAAGTATACAAGTTAATATTATCTTGTGTAAATTCGATAAATTTATCCAAACAGGGCTATAACAAATTTATAGTTCCAACAAAATGATAACATAAGCGTCTTAACCAGCCCTACTACACAGTACAAAGCATCAATTCCATCCAAAACAAAACCTAGCTCCAAAAAGGCAACAACAAAAAAAGTGTTTGTAAGCAAAAGTACCATTGTCTTCTCGAATAGTGGCATATCGACTATTAGCCAAAGGGCACGAACTTCTGTTACAAACCCCAGTTACGTTGTAAGGGTTTCTACAGAAATTCCCCGTCGTAATTCTACGATAAGGGAAAAAAAAAAGTGAACGATTAGTTTGAGCTCGTAACAACACCATCAATAAAACAAAATCATAAATCTGAAGAGAGACTAAAGAAAAGGAAAATCGAAAACAAAAAGTTAGGGAACTTCTTACTTGGCCAAATAACTACAATGGTTATGCCTGATAACTTGCCATATGACCTCGTCGTGTTGCATCGTTGCCCCAAAGTTTTAGGGTTCAGCTTCGGCGGTGTCGTTTCAAGGTGCGACGGATGTCGTTTTATTGCGGAGTGAGAGAACTTGAGGCGCCGCTGTGAACTACGAAGGGAAGGCTTTCTTTACTGGAGATCGACAGTGGCCTCCGTTGAAACACTATCGTCCGCGAACGTTTAGGAGTAGGTTTTACTTCAGGGTTTTATTTGAGGTTTTTAATATAAAATATAAATAGAGATTAACCTTTTAATTTTAATATATAAAATATGATATCACATAAAAAAGTTTAATCAGTAAATTGATCATAATATTTAATTATATAATTCATTTTTATCTTTATTTTTGTGTTAAAATTTCGTTTTTGTTTTGAAACTCTTTATTTTAACGTGTGTTATTTTTCAATTTTAACATATGATATTTTTGAAATCGTTTAATACGTAGCACTTTCAAAATTTTAACCCATAATATTCTAAATGTAGTAATTGTCAATTTTGAATCAAATTTATTTTATTTAAAAAATATTAAAATTTAATTGAGTTAAGAAAATATATATAAAAACTAATAAATTTAAATATGAAAACAAAAATATTAATTAAATTTTAAAAATAAGTTATATAAATATGTGTGATGTTTAATTACCTATTGCCCATAAAAATATTACCACTACGTAATTATTCAAAATGAACTTATTCACGGACAAAAGAATGCGTTGGGACATTTAGAGTTTTATTTGAATTTATTTTGAAAATATATTAAGTGCAACTTATCATATTTATATTATCTAAATTTAACTTCAAATTAAATAATAAATCATGAATATAAATATCTTGCTTTTCAAACTTGATAAATATTCGTGACAGTCGAATGTGTTATGGGTCTAAAATAAAAATAATAAATAAGGTAACATGCAAGAATAAGTAAAAGAGAATAAAATTTGAAAAATAGATATATATTATTGCGTGACATCTTATTATTTGAAAATACATATTATGGCGTAACAGTTTATTTGGAAATTTAAATTCTTATTATTTGGGAATAAATAACATAGTTTTGATAGATTTAAAATAATATTTCAAAATTCAATTCACTTTTTATGTATTTATTTTATTGATTTTAAAAAAATACACACTACAACTTGTGAGACCCCTTTTATTTCCCTTTTCTTCTCTCCACTGCCCACACACAGAAACTAGGCTCTCCTAAATACTCACACACTGCATCCACCTTCAGAATTTCCAATCCTCTCCAACCAGAAAACTGCAAATTCTCATTCTGATCCACCCTCTCTTCTTGTTGCAGCCAGCAACACTGAATCTGGAGCTGAATTTCTCACTCAAGTTGTTCTCCCCTCCCATTCTTGTAAGTTTACTTCAAGTCTTTCTCTTTTCTCTGCAAATTCGATCAATGGAGCATCTCCTTCTTTGAAGTCCTAACTGGAGTTCTATTCTCACTCTAAATTTGTACTTTCTAGCTTCCTAGGTTGTGTGATTGAGGGGTTCCTTTGTTGAAAACGTTTTGCTTCTTGGAGATTTCATAAGGTAAGGGAATCTAGCCAAATTTTCTCTAATTTTCGCATAGAAGTCTTTCTAATGGGTTGGAAGTTCATGATTTAGTGTTGTATGAATGTTTGATCGGTATGATTGAGTGTATGAATGGATTGAGCAAAAATCTTGTGTTGTTGCATGTTGAAACAGATTAGGAACCTGGTATTTTCGCCTAGGCGAGTAGCTCTCGCCTGAGCGAAAACGCCAGGAATTTACCCCTTGGAACTGCTCGAAGTCTCGCCTAGGCGAGCTGGGTTCGCCTGAGCGAGAGAGACACTCTCGTCTAGGCGAAACAGTTTAGCCTGAGCAAAAATTCGCCCAGTTTTAGAGTTGCCCACTATTTGAGTCTCGCTCAAGCGAGAGTGACCCGCCTAAGCGAGGGTAACCCTCTCGCCCAGGCGAGATCTTCTACCTTAAGCGAGTTCCTCTGTAGAATTTTGATTTTTCCTTTATTTTAAAGTATTGAAGGTTATCATGAGTAATATATTGTGATGTTTGTTGTATTGTGCTTGAATTCTTGTGATTAGTAGAACCTATAGTAGAGTTGTATGAAATCAGATTATTGGAAGGTGTGGTAGCACTAGAATTCAAGGGAAATTCTAGAGGGTAAGTTATTGTATGTAAGAACATGAGGACTCCTAAATTGGTTGGTATCCTGAAACTCCAATAATCAT
>Ga0214543_1004242_pt1 | contig 27354 bp, 21 predicted proteins | sample CNSS2metaG_FD_160094 | JGI IMG/M metagenome (GOLD analysis project Ga0214543, IMG submission 160094) | Root nodule microbial communities from cowpea collected in UCLA plant growth center, Los Angeles, California, USA - CNSS2 | ecosystem: Host-associated > Plants > Roots > Nodule | place: USA... | reverse complement strand
TTTTTTTTTTTCTCTCTCTCTCTCTCTCTATATATATATATATATATATATATATATATATATATATTTAAATTTCAATCTCTAATACTTTTTTTATGTTTTTTCACAGGTAGATAATAATTGGATTTGAAGTACATATTGAAGGTGTTTTGAGAGGAACTATGACGGCAAATAAAAAATTGTGCTTATAGGTTATATAACACAACTAATACTTTGGTTGTTCTTACAACTCCAACATGAGTAAGAGATTATTTGTGTTTAACAACTATTGCACTTGAATTCATGAATGAACAGGGTATCTTATATATATAAAATGAAACTCTTGCTTCGATATGTTCATTTTTAGTTTTGTTAGATTTTTATTCCTTGCATAGAAGAATTTTCAATGATGGACTAGTGTTCCATTGACATGTCTGTGGTAGTGGTTTGGATTTTCTGCTTCATTATGTAACATACATACATATATGTTTCTAAATATATTACATTTTGATTCATATTAAGAATATATTGTTAAATATTTTTATTTTTATAATTGTAAAATATGAATTTAATGTGAGAAAATCAAACACGATATAAATTCTTGAATTTATTATTAAATATTGTAATGAATAATTTAAATTATAGTAAAAATAAATTTTAATTGTTGATATATTATTTTAATAATAATGATATCAAATTTAGAATTAAATATAAAATATGAAAGATTTTGTAGACAAATAAGAAAGTAGAAAATATTTAAAAACAAATTATCATTATTTAGACACCAATATAGTGACCATTTTTTATCTTTATATATTTTTGGTAACTAAATTGGTTTTTATATAATATGGTCATTAAATTGGTTTCTATATAACATGGTTACTAAATTGGTTTGTAATAAAATGGTCATTAAATTGGTTTTTAAATATTTCGTTACTAAATTGGTTTCTATACAATTGGTTACTAAATTGGTTTCAACATAATTGGTTACTAAATTAGGTTCTAAATTAGAAACTAAATTGGTAGCTAATGTTTTAGCTACTTGTGACTATTGGACTCTAAATTGGTTACTAATTGAATTAGTGACTAATTTTATCATTTTAGTGACCAATAATTTAGTTAGTAAAACCAAGTTTTCTTGTTGTGAGTATATATTCTTCCATTAATTTATCAAGCTGATTATGGTTGTTTTGTGAACTGATTTATAAATTAAATGACTTGATGTTATTGAAGGCATGGAAAAGTAACAAGGAATTATTCAAAACACCAAGGCTTGTTATGGAGTCAAGAGTTACTAGAAAGGTGTTTCACACAATCGATCAAAGTTTAGCAAGGGTCAAGTCTTATAAAAATGGCATATATGAAGGATTGAAAGGGTCAAATATGTCAACTACTGTAAGATTCATTCTTCTTCTGACTAATGTGAATTCAAGCACGGAAAACCACATTGCAAGGGTTGTCGAAAGTCAAATAGTTGTCAATAAAGCATCATCATGTACCTTTAGGAGGAAATTTTAATGGAGCAAGGTTATCCATGCGTATTCCTAATGAAAGATATCCTTGAGGCATGCCAATATCATCACTTGTGTTAGGCTCAAGTAGGATGAATAATAGGGACCCATCGAGATCAACAATTAGATGATAGTAATTATGAGATGGTAAATGTACTATCCAATCAAATGACCATTTTCTTAAATTCTTTGGTTTAAACAATAACTAATAGTTTTCAGATATTTGCAAGACAAATGGCTTGAATAGGGGTTGCTTTAGTGATCCCTCGAAAAACTAATGTTCATAACCATAATGTCAATCATAATTACATAAACCGAGAGGAAGTAGTTAGCAATGGATAAAACAGTTCAGGAACTTTGGTAATTTCAATCAAGATCCAAGTAGAAATTTTCAATTGCTTTGAAGAGGTCAGAATGTTGATCACTTATTAAACAATATAAGGCTTAATCAAAGGACAATTGATAATATAAGTGATGAATTTTGTCATAATTACAATTAAAATAACATGGGCACTCATCACGTGTATTCAGAGTTCAACCACAAAATGGATCTTGCACTTTATAACCAACCTTATTTATAATCTCCATTCCGAGATTTTATTCTCGAAACTGAGTTTCAGAGGTGGTATAAAATACCCATATTTTCTAAATTCAATAGGAGATAGGCAAATCGACTGTAGAACATGTTGCTAGGTATCAAATTGAATGTGGTGAATGAAAATTTAGAAATGCAATATTTATTCCCTTTATTCCTTCACAATGAGTACTTTCACTTGGTTTACGACTGTACCCCCAAATGCGATTCATAGTTGGTATCAATTAGAAAGAAATTTCCATGGATAGTTTTCTATGGGAGAGACTCAAATGAACTCAATTAATATATCACTACTAGAAAAATGTCATTTTGCCACCGACGGAATGGGTCGTTATATGGATAAAATCGGTGGCTGACATCTCTAGCCACCAAATCAGCCACCGCACATAAATTGTGGTCGTTAATCGATCACTAAACATCTTGGTCATCTTGAAACTTTCGAGACCAATTTTGCAACTGAACTTTCGGTGGCTAATTTGATCGCAAATATGTACGTTTTTAAATTCAATTAAAATAGTATTGGTGGCAAAATCGGTGACTAAAAGAGTAGCTAAATCGGTGACTAAATTGGTGTCTAAATTAAACTGCTTATATTCAATTTTGTACCTGCTTATTATTGTTACATATTTAATTATACTAAATCACAATAAACTCCAACATATAATGTAGTAAAAGTTAGTTTAATACATGATCCAACATAAAACCAAAATGAAATTAATTCTAAATACATTTGCAAGTTTTAAAAGTCATCATACAATTAAGCCTAACTAATGTTTATGTGGACTACCATCAATACAATGGTCTACTACATCATCTCCATTGCTAGGATGACCAGAAGGGTCTGACATAATATTCTTCAATTGGATGTGTTGTAAAACAAGTTTCATATGCTCTTCTTGTTGGCGTATGCGTTCCTTCTGTTGTTCATTATAATCAATTGTGCCATCTTTTCTTCAAATGTCTTGTCCTTAGCTTTCAATTCACCATTTAATTTCTAAATAGTTTCACTCATTTCTTCTATTTGATGAACCATTGGAGCTTGATTGGTACTAGAGTGAGCACATGTAGGAGTAAACCTTTTTCTCAATGCACCAAGTCCATATACATTCCCCTCATTTCCACCTCCAACAACAACAAGGTATGTTTCATTATTATGAAGATCCTTCATTATTTTGATGTAGCTGGGGTTCTTCTCGACATTGTTTATATTTTTCAACCCATGTTATGTACTCAGTTACTCCTTCAATCTCCTTCATCTTCATGCCATCCAACCCTTCCTTGAGTGTCTGAAGTCAGACTTCCTCCACTCGGTCATCCCACTTATATGTCTTCTCCAATATATCCCACACTTCTTTTGAAGATTTGACACTTGCAATCTTCTCAAAGTTGAACTTTTCCACAGCTTGGTACATAATGTACAAAGCTGCCATGTCCTTGAGATGCGTTTCTATCAACGATTTCAACTAACCATTTGACCAGTTCATGGTGATGGTTGGTTCTTCAAAACCATCTTCAACCACTTCCCAATTTTTTGGGAAGCCAAGAAAGGCCTTCATTTTAAGACTCCAATTATCATAGTTGTCTGCCTTCGAAAAATTAGGAATGGGTACACTGTTTGGATTTAGGGTTTAGGGTTTAGGCTGACCATCTCACATTGTCTTTTTTTTTTCAAACACTCAAACACTTAAGCTCTCTCTTTTTTCACTCAAACACTCAAGCTAACTTGCTTTGATACCACTTTGTAGACAACAAACCTCTCTATTGTGAAAAAGAATTATTCACCTCTTGTTGTTAATCTTTCATTCATGCAAAACAATACAATTTATAAACCTACAATTTTTCGATGTTGTACTCAAAACGGCTATAAACGGGTAACTAACTACCTAGACTCCAATGACTAGTACATGAACTACCACAACGACTAATTATATACAACAGTTAGTTACCCACAACGGCTAATACATTTAAGTTTATTAAAGAACCCAACATCTATTGGTTTCTCTCATCTTTATTTTTTGCATCCTATTATTTTTGCATATTTTTACAAGGACGAATTGATCTCGATTTTTCTTCCGCTTATTATTTTTTAGTTTTGTTATCTTTCCAACAAATGACAGTAGAGGTCCGATTATGAGTTTTGGTTTGTCTTTTGAATATGGGAGATAAATTGTGCAACTTGAAAATCTCACATGAAAGATTTATTATTTTGTAAATACCTTTGAGATCCTATTGAGGAATAAGATGTTGAACCAACATATAAATATGTGGAAGATTGGAAGAAGTTAAATAAAAAGACTATTGACGTGATCAATAGATATATCAATATATTTATCATCATATATTAATATTAAAATATTAATATTTAAATTTTTACTTGATTCATCTCAATTTATTTTATATTTTAAAATAAAAATATTATTTATTACTGTTGAATAGGTACAGAATAAAAATTGTGGTGTTTGTATATCTTATCCCTCATAAAAAAAACGTGTACAGTATTTATCATCTTTGTCACTTCAATTTGAAACAAAGAATAAGAGCCAAAACTAAAAACAAACAAGATTTTTAAAACTACTATGACGAAGAAAATAAGAATAAATCACATGCTTAAAAGTACAAATACATAAAGTTAGGGGAAAAATATTTAACCGTAATCGAGGTGACAATCCCAATGATTACAAGCCCAGGATGAATCGTAAAATTATCGGTAATTGCTTTGGTCTCATCGTAAATAATTGTCAGCACCCAAAGTTATCCAAAGTTATGAAGTAGTAAATTAAGAATTGCTTATATTTTTAGAATTAGATATTGTTATTAGTGTAATAATTTATTCTTTTGGTCTCAACGGGCTCCCAGGACTAAAAAGAAATATTAATCTTCTGCCTATACTTTCGATGGTTTTGTGTATGCACATATCATTTATCTGACCTTCCATGGAATCAGCGTCTTCATCATCCAAACCCCAACGGATGTACGATGTGCTCATCAACTTTACAGGAGAAGACATTAGCAGGAAATTTGTTTCTCAAATCATCAACTTCAACAAATCATTAAATGGCATGAAATATATCGTCGACATGTTCTGCCGGTATGTTATGAAATTGAGCCATCTGATGTACGTCTTCAATAGGGTGATTTTGGAAAAGCCTTCACAGCAACTGCTCACCAAACGTTCTCAGGAAAACAACTGAAGCATAGCATAACCCGGGGCGAGAAACAACAGGAACTTAGAGTTTATTATATAGTCATTAACATCCATCCCTTTGGTTGTTCAAAGCGATGTGGAACTTCTTTTCAAAATATGATATTTTCATGAACCCAACTTCTTCACCCTGATTAAAATAAACACATCTTTATTGACTATACTAGCAATCATACTCCACTCAGAAGGGGTATCACTTGGAATCAAATCGTCCCGAGAATTTCTACGTGAAATCAAACTATCCCAACAGTTTTCACTTGGAATCAGACCATCCCAAGAATTTTCACTTGGAATTTTCACTTGGAATCAAACTATTCCAAGAACTTCCACTCGGAATCAAACCATCCAAAGAATTTTCAGTTGGAATTAAACCATTTGAAAATTTTTCACTTGGAATCAAACCATCCCAAGAATTTTCACTTGGAATCAAACCATCCCACGAATTTCCCCTTGGAATCAAACCATCCCAAGAATTTCCACTTCGAATTAAGTCATCCCAAGAATTTTCATGCACCATGCATCAATGCTAACTAATGCCCGTGTATAATCACCATACACCTTGTATAAATATTAGCCAATGCTCGTGCATAAACACTATACATCCTTTGTCGGAACTATGTCGCAACCCACGATGCAAAACCACAGAATATTGCAAAAAACCACAAATCGAACATCTACATTTCGTAGCCACCTTGTCGTTTGACTCCCTCACCAGAGAAGCAACACCTACCAGCGTAGCACTTCCATTAACTCTTGTCGAAGCAGATCTCCGTCGTACAAAACTCACCGGCCTCCACTGTAGATCCAGCATAACTCACAATCCTTGAATTTCCATGAACGAACCTAATTGCAGATTCACCACGTCAACACAACACTGACGATGATCCTTCCGTCAAATTTCTCATTGCAACTTCAACAACCAAGGATGATTCTCCAACAATAAGGAATTAATCTTTTCTGATGTGGAAGATCATACTACGTTGCAACATACTAAGAAAAAATCCTACCGAACCTGGATTTAATCTTTTTTTATGTGAAAGATCATACTATAGCTCTTGATACCACTATTGGGAAAAACCCTAAAAAACACATATAACTCTCTCATGCCCTTTGGCCCCGAGTACCCACACCCTCCAAAGCAATAATTTAACCCAAACCTCACAATGCTCTTATTACAAGAGTATAACAAATAAGAATAAGAAGAATCAAATACAAGCTTGAAGTGTCTTTGATTCGGGACGAGGAACATCATGGACTTAAAGCTCATTATATAGTCACTAACACCCATCCCCTTGGTTGTCCTAGGCGATGTGGAACTTCTTTTCAAGATATGTTATTTTCATCAGCCCAACATTTTAATTAATTTGGGTAATACATGACTTCTTCTATAATTTGTATTGTACTTGAAGGAGTGACACAGAACTAGTGGACACAATTGTTAAAAGCGTTCTTAATTTATCAGTAGTCTTGTTTGCTACTAATTTTCCAGTTGGATTACAATCCCACATGGAAGCTATGATCCAAACTATAAAAAATAGATCCACGGAAGTTTGTATGATAGGGATATGTGGAATGGAAGGATCTGGTACAACCACCATTTCCAAAGCCATCTACAACCATATTCATGGAACATTAAGGAGAAAAGTTTCATTGAAAATATTGTGCAAGTTAATTGAACCAAAGGGTATGCTCATTTACAAGGACAACTTGTGTCGGATATCCTTAAATCAAAGGTGGGGATACATAGCGTTGAGATGGGAAGAAGTATGCTTCAGCAAAGGCTTCTTGGGAAAAGGGTGTTGATTGTACTTGACAATATAGATGAGAAAGGTCCACTATTAGATCTTTGGAGAAATCATGCATGGTTAAGTAAAGCGTTGGGTTATGTTTCATATGTATTATGGTTATGCGGTCAGTCACTCCCAACCATCAACTCTAATACCACTGTTGAGATTTTTAGGACTTTTATGAGAAATATAAGATATATGTGATATGTTATACGCAGAAAATGTTGTTGTATTTTATTGATATACCTTATATATAAAGCAAAATATAACATAATATCAAGTATAAAATATTTAGAATATCTCACTCCTAATCTAAAATAATAACTAATTTCTAAAACTGAAATATTTTCTAAAAACTAATTTAAATAAAAAAGATATTAAGTAATATTCTCAACATTTTTTTTTCATAAATATTCTAAAAAGTATAAAACATTTTGGAAATTGTCTAAGTCAAAAGTCTCACATTGGATATAATAGACAAAGTTAAACACTTTATAAGATAAAAGGCTCATAACTACATTGTCTTAAGATTTTGGGATTAAAGTGGTGTCAAATGCCTTATATGCATATGACTAATGTCGTATATATATATATATATATATATATATATATATATATATATATATATATATATATATATATATATATATATATATATATACACACACGTAGTTATATATATAATTACAATCTTTCAATGTCTATAACCATAACCATATATGTGAAAAAAGGGTCACTCATACATTCTCTGAAGAGAAATATACTCACTCTTGAGGAATGACTAAACTGTAATAATAGACGTATGTTGTTCCTTTGTTGGTAAGGACAGAGCCTATGTTACGAAGATTCTAAAGAGCTGTGGAGTAGACGCTGATAATGGAATAAGAGTTCTCATAGATCGTAACCTCATAAAAGCTAAAAAGAACAACGAACTTAGAATGCATCCTTTGTTACAAGAAATGGGAAGAGAAATTATTCATAAATATATACAAGGGGAATTGGATGAAGCGTCGACTGTTTGATGATTCAGAATATGTGTTGACAAATAATACAGTAAGAACATTCTTTATATATGGTTTTGAACTTCTGTTAAGTGTTTGCTTTCTTATGTTCAATGCATTGGCTTTTCTTTTCTCTTTAAACGACAGGGGAAGAAAGTGAGATGGATCAATTTGCAAGGATTTTCTTCAAAATACCTATCTATCGACTTGGATCTGAATGATGCAATAGGTATTAATTTAAAACGCAGTCTTCTTCGACTCGTCTGGAAACAACCCCAGGTTTTTATTAATTGCCATTTTGAAGTGACCCTTTACTATTTCATCTCTAATATTTGTCAAATAAACTATCTTGCTTATCTTGCTGTAGTTTTTAATGTGGCTAAAAGTTCTTAATCTTAGTCACTCCAAGAATTTAACACAAACCCCTGACTTTATCGGACTACCACGTCTTGAACGTCTCATTCTCAAAGATTGTCCACGATTGCACGAACTGCACCATTCTATTGGAGTTCTCAGAAATCTTATACTGCTAAATTTGAAGGACTGTACAGGTCTAAGATATCTCCCTAAGGAGATAAGGAAGTTCAAATCTTTAAAATCTCTCATTCTTTCTGGTTGTTCGAAGATTCTCCTAATGGAAACAGATATGGTGCAAATGAAATCCCTGATAACTCTAGTTGCTGAGAATAAACCTACGAAACAAGTGCCTTTTTCAATTGTAAACTCAGAAAGCATTGGATATATATCCCTACATCAATTTCAGAAACTCAAGGTTGAGCATTGTACATCTGAGTTGCAACTACCATACCTATTCACAAAAGCCTTTAGAACAGAGAGGCTTCGTTGGCTAAAAGATGTAGTTGGCACTGTGAATATCAAAACCAACCAGTTTGACTTAAGGAGGAGTGTTAGGAAATAAAGTCAAATACATGTCAGGTATGTTAGTTAATAAAAGGGCACTGTCAGTTTTTTCAGTTGTATTCTGTTTCTCTCTCTAGCGTGCTGCTATATAAAGCACCGTAGTCTATGTGTATGAGATACAATTCAGTTTTGAATATACATTCATCACTTTAAATCCTACTGTGTATTCTCTCTGCTGCGTAAAAGTTAACACAAACTTGTCCTATTATATAATTTTGTGATCTAATCCAATTAGATAATAATGATGGTTGGGTATAGTTGGGAGATATGCCACTGGTGGATATAGAAAGGAAGGGTTATGAAATATGATTATGTGTGTATGGTTGATTTGGTGGGTCATTAGCCGAAACAAAGATTGAATACAAAGTATACCAGGGTTGGGCATCCCAAATACTTTATTCCAAATATAAGTATTCTTTGCCAATAAAAAAATTATTGGTATTATGTTCTATTATCTCAAATTTTATCTCGATAGTTTGGTATTCTTTAAATTCCATTTTGATTGGTACAATATACTAATAATGTATGTAAGTTTTCTCCTAAAATGTTAATATTGGTGTCTTTTATATTATATGTCTTTTTCATTAAATTTTGCATATATAATAGACAGCTCAAAAAACGGGTATTTTTTTTTAGATATCATTTGCATCTTTACTGTCATATTATATTCGAAATTCCATACAAGTCGTTTTCTCTTGTCAAAGTCAGGATCAATTAGAAAATTTAAGAAAAAAAATTAAAAAAAAAAAGAGGTGAGGTGCGATGAAAAGTATATCCATATTTTTGTTCCTCCATATACGATAGCTTTTGCTTTAAGTCATGTATATTTTTAGTGCTTGCCAATATAATACTTTTGTTTTAATTTATGTGACCATGTCAATGTTGACTTTAAATTTAATCACATCATTTTGACGTTATCAACGTCTGTCAGTTCAGAAGTTTTGTAACTAGTGTGACGAAATCAACATTTTTTAAAACTAGTGTGACGAAAATAATAATAAATTACATGCATACAAGTACAAATAGATAAATTAGGGGAAACATTATTTAACCCTAAATATGGTTTAATGTAAAGGCAATAAGTGCAAGATGCATTTGAAATGTAGTATAAAATTTCTGTAATTGCTTTTGTCTCATTGTAAATAATTGTTTACAATTCATGTTATGATTAAGATACTAAACCAAGAATGGTTTAAATTTTTTGATTCCGATATTATTATTAGTGTAATATTTTTTTTGTTAGGTCTTAACGCGTTTCCACGACTATAAAGAAATATTAATCTTCCGCCTAATTTGAATGGTTTTGTTCTGGACTGATCATCTATCTCTCCATTCATGGAATTTCCGTCTTCATCATCCAAATCCCAACCTATGTACGATGTCCTCATCAACTTTACCGGAGACGACATCCGTAGGAAATTTGTTTCTCATCTCGATTCTGCTCTCTCCTCTGTTGGATTCACCACTTTCCTTCATCACAATAATGCAGTGCCAGTGACGCCAAAACACATCCAAGAACCTATTCTGAATAATTGTCGGGTAGCAATAGTTGTTTTCACCACAACCTACTCTCAATCCGCTTGGTGCCTTCATCAGCTTCAACAAATCATCAAATGGCATGAAACTTATTGCCGACATTTTCTGCCGGTATACTACGAAATTCAGCCGTCTGATGTACGTCTTCAGAAGGGTCATTTTGGAAAATCTTTCAAAGCAACTGCACAACAAACATTTTCAGCACAACAATTGGAGCATGGCATGTCCAGGTGGAGCCACGCACTGAGAAAAGCTGCAGATTTCTTTGGATGGGATGAGAGCAATTATAGGTAAATCACTCACTAACTCACTTACTCAATAACCATATTTTAAACTTGTACTGTAATTTTTGTATTGCATGACTTCTATAACTGCAATTCTACTTGAAGGAGTGATGCTGAACTAGTGAAGGAAATTGTTAAAAGCGTTCTTCATTTACCAGTCTTGTCCGCTACTAAATTTCCCGTTGGATTACAATCCCAAGTGGAAGATGTGATTCAAACTATCAAAAATAAATCTGCAGAAGTTTGTACGATAGCGATATGTGGGATGGAAGGATCTGGTAAAACCACCATTGCCAAAGCCATCTACCATCAAATTCATGATAGATTCAAGCAGAAAAGTTTCGTTGAAGATATTGCACAAGTTAGTCAAACGAAAGGGTATGTTCATTTACAAGAACAACTTCTTTCAGAAGTGTTAAAAACAAAGGTGGAGATACATAGCGTTGAGATGGGAACAAGTATGATTCGGGCAAGGCTTCTTCGAAAAAGGGTGTTGATTGTACTTGACAATATAAATGACTATGATCCATTATTAGACCTATGGGAAAATCGTGCATGGTTCGATAAAGGAACTGTAATAATAATTACAACAAGACATGAACACCTACTGGGGATACGTCGTGTTGATTCTATTTTTCGGATAAATCTTTTGAACTCAAATCAGTCCCTTGAGCTTCTTAGTTGGCACGCATTTAGAGAAGCAAAACCAGATGAAGAATACAATTTTCTTGCAAGAAGAATAGTTGCTTATTGTGGAGGACTGCCTCTAGTTCTTGAAGTCATTGGAAGTTGTTTATTTGAAAGGACGAAAGAAGAATGGAATAATGTATTGTTTAAATTAGCGAAAATTCCCCAGAACGATGTTCAACAGAAATTGAAGATAAGCTACGACTATTTACACAATCACTTGGAAAAGGACTTATTCCTTGATGTATGCTGTCTCTTTGTTGGTAAGGGTAGGGCCTATGCTGTGAAGATCCTATATGGCTGTGGGGTAGACGCTGATAGTGGAATAAGAGTTCTCATACAACGTAACCTCAAAAGTTAAAAAAAACAACAAATTTGGAATGCATCCTTTGCTACACGAAATGGGAAGAAAAATTGTTCGTGATTTTGAAATTGGGAAGAACAGTCGACGGTGCATTGAAGAGGAAGCGGAATATGTATTACTGTCAGATAATAGAGTAAGAACATTCTTTACATATGATTTTGAAACTTGTCTTGGAAATATTTTCCTGTGTAACCCATTTGGTATACTTTGCTCTTTTCACCAGAGGACAGAAGCCATCGAGGGATATTGTCTGAAATTGTGTTCAGCCAGAAGAGATTGCTTCGAACAACTGGCTGTAAATTCTGAGTACCTTTCTCCGAAATTGAGATGGATCAGTTTGCATGGGTTTTCTTCAGAATACCTACATAACTTTTATTTGCATGATGTAGTAGCGATTGATTTGAAACGCAGTCTTCTCCGACTAGTCTGGAAAGAACCCCAGGTTTTATTACGACCATTTTTTTATTAAAACACAAAGCTTAATTAAAATAAAATTGTAAACTTGCTTATATTTCTTTTTTTTTTCTTTTCGTCGCTAATATCCGTCAGAAAAACTCTCTTTGTGTAGGTTTTGAGGTCATTAAAAGTCCTTAACCTTAGTCACTCCGTGTACTTGACAGCAACACCTGACTTTTCACGACTACCTAATCTTGAACAGCTCATTCTAAAAGATTGTTCGAGATTGCTTGAAATACATCATTCTATTGGAAGTCTATGTAATCTTACACTACTAAATTTGAAAGACTGTACAAGTCTAAGCAATCTCTCGGAAGAGATATATAAGTTGAAATCTTTGAGAACTCTCATTCTCTCCGGTTGTTCGAAGATTGACCTAAGAGAAAAAGATATAGTACAAATGAAATCATTGATAACTCTGATATCAGAAAATATAGCTGTGAAAGTACTAAATTTGACAACGGGTTTGAGTTATGAAAGTACTAAATTTGACAACGGGTTTGAGTTGCAAAGGATAAAATGCTTTGAGAAAATTAAAGAATATCCAAACAAAATGTTAGGTATTACTAACAAGAGAAAAATATTATGTAAGGAGTATCCAGATTTTAGACTTCTCCAGTACAAACTTTTTGGTCAATGGATAGGACCGAAGACTCCATGCAAGAGTTGATGACTACAACTTGTCGAACCACTACAAGTGTGGCATTTATTTTTTTATATTATGATGTTTTTTAAATATTTTTACTTATGTACATGATGTTTTTCAGAAACGCAATAATTCATGCCGCCATAAAGTAAATATAATATGATGTTTTGAAGTGAAATGTGGCACCAAAGGCCACTTTATATATGAAGTGGTGTTTTGAAGAGGTAATCATAGACAATTAAAAATAACATTATTTACTTAGGGAAAACAAATTTAATGAAAACAGTGACACTTAAAAATACCATAATTTACATTATGTTACAACATTTATAAATATCACTATTATATTTCATTATTTATTGTTATGAACCTAAATTTATAATTTCATAATTTAATAATATTTTATTATTTATTGTTATCCATCTATAATTATAATATCATAATTGAATATATTTTTTCCTTAATAATGACAATTTAAATTATATAAAAAAATTATAAAACTCTAAAAAAAAGCTAGTATACAAATAAAAATGAATAAAAGAAGAAATTATTGATCGTTCAACAATTTAAAAGTGTACAAGATTTGAAAATTCCAAACATAAAATAAATAATATTAAAAGTCATTGATAAAAAATAAATGAAGATTTTTTAAAACCAATTGATAAAAAGTAACTCATTAAAAATCAATGTGTTAATATTTTAATCATTTTTTTAATTTTTTTTTAATTTAAATTAGAGTATAGCATGTACATGTATCCATAGGTATGGATACTACCCGTACCAGCCTCGTTAACATGCGAGTATAAATAAATACCCGTTAACCGCAGGTATCCACTTTCAATATCCATTTCCTACCCATTGCGGATTTTATCCACGGATACTCGCAGATATGATTTTTTTTTACATCCCAAGTGGTATATGTGATCGAGACAATGATACTTGTTTATTAATATACAAATTATTTTAGTAGGTGTGTAAAATTTAAAGTCCATGTATACAATAAATTTACATTCGTTAACAAAGTGAAATATATCTTTATTACATACATGATGTAGAAAAAAAATAGTACATAAAAGTATCATAGATTTACATTCTCAAACTTTTCTTTCATTGGGAGCCCAAATAAAGATTGACATTTAGGATGTATTTCAACTTCCCTGCAATTTATAAAAAGTAAATATTTTTGGTAACATATTATGCAAATAATAGAAATATTATGTAGTAATTGAATTTATGCATAAATAATAAATAAAAATCATTATTTACCTATGAAGGACTCTAGTTCAGTGATCTTTCAAGGGCAAAATTGTAGGGTTACTCAGGGGAGGTCAAGCAAGTGAAGTAAGAGATGGTTCGAGTTGTGATTTCAAGTTAAGGTGCCAACCTAGAATTGAGAAAGTAAGAGTAGGTGCTTAGCCAAAGAAGGTGTAACATCCTAGCCGAAAATTACTTATTAAAATAAATAAAATAAAACAACTTCATTTATTTTCAACAACTTCCCAAAACACGGGAAAATTTAAATCAATTATTCCAACACGCCAAACCAAAAAAAAAAAGAAAAATTCACGGCGTTACAGTATTACAAGTATAAATGTTTATTAAAACTAATACAATGGATCCATAATCAGCCAAAATAAAACTAGTGAAAATCCGCAAGTCATCCCCACTTCGTCTCTATGCATCTGCATGCTCACCTGCATCAACATCTGCTCTCATGTAACAAGTTACATGATCATCGCCAAACACACACAGATAGGGTGAGCTCATTTAAATAAACCAACCAAAATAAGACAATAAATCTAACATCTCAAATTTATAACATGTGTTAGCATTCCTCTTTTCCTTAGCTCCTCAACTTCCAACACTTGCATTAGACTTCTATTATTTCTGTACCCTTTAGGTGAGATCAAAGATCAATCTTGGCTGCACGAGTGTCTACTCGCCCCTCCGACTACAGGCCACCACCTAACAGTCCACACGTGGGAATAACTTTGCCACGGCCTCTCACCGCAACACCAAGTGGAGTTCCCCAAAACGAACATAAGTCCATAGTTGTTCCCAGACTACCAAAACTCTATCAGATGCATTGAAAAGGGTAATCATCCAAAATCTCGTCGTACGAGCCACAACTCGCACACTCCACTAGACTTCCTAAACCACCAAGCTACAACCTAGGGTGGCCACGTGTTACCCCAACACAAGATACACTCATAACTAGGCCCCCAGCCAAAGCATCACATCATGAACGTCACCTAAAGCTGTGTAAAAATCATCCTCGTGCACCAACTCTGCACTAGAACAGCCTGACGCGCCTCTCGCATCGCTAGGCGGAACTTGGTTCCAGACCGCTTGGCAACTCATACCGCCAAGCGCCAAGCACCAAACAGTAACCCTGTCGCTCCGTCACCGCCTGGTGGGACGCCTTCTGCCGCCAGGCGCCAGGCGCGTCCACTATTTTAGGAACCGATCGCCTAGCGGCTCGCCACGCGCCGCCAGGCGCCATACCAGTAGCGCAAGCTACTAGTTTTTGGGATTTCCATCAAGTCTTAAGAGACCCCAAACATACAATGCATCATACTTAAATTCAATCATAATATTCCAGACAATTAACATAAAACAGAACTCAATAAATCCAATATAACTCATGCTCAAATCAAGTATTTTCATGTCCAATTTATTCCCCTTTGGTTTCTAGTTGAAACATGCCTCAAAATTGTCAATATAGTACATACACCTTTAACCATACAAAATTGTCAATATATGTACATCAATTTCATTCATTCAGGCATGTTTATAAAACCAATTTGCACTTTCACACGCTTCATTCCAATAATTACATTCCACAACAGTTTTTCATCATTCAAGTTGTGCTTTATACGTGTATAAAAAGTAAACAATCATGACTACTTCATTTTACCAATTTATACCTATGATCTCCAAAATAGATCAACACTCCAGCGAACATATAATTACCTTTCAACGCATTCAATTCATCACATTCTGACTACTAACACCTTTATATTATTTCATGCATTTGATTCCATTCCCCTCTCCCTTATAGGCATGGTAATGTACTCCCCCACTTGTTTTAAATGAATAACTCCCTACCAATCAATCCAAATCATGCAGAATATCATCCGCGAGACCCTAACGCACGTAACTCGCACAATCCACTCGAGACATCCTCTGTCCTAGTGTGTTGTCTGGCGGCAATCTAGGTGCTGCTAGGCGGAGCATAACAATCTGGTTTCTTCCATATCTCTCCCTCCCCTTCGTGACCTAAAACAAACCCAATTCAACATCCATCATTACATCGTTACAGTTTCAATTGCACACACCATAAAAAGTTCTTACTTCATACATTTTATCTCTTTTCACTAAAACCAAAGCACTAATCATAGACCTGGAGCATGCTTATTCATTCTCAACCCCAATAGAAACCCTGATTTCCCCAATTTCATGCAATACTCTTACAATCAACATATAGATATTAACGCAGTCAATTTCATCCATAACAATTCTTATTCACGCATATAGGTCATTCTGACAGCATTACGGATAACACAAAACTCAAAGCAAGTCAAAAATGATCCATCCCAGTTCGTGTCGCCTGACAGATCATCCTCTACCGCCAAGCGATTCATGAAGAAAACCCAGAAAACTGGGTCTGAAGCTTATGTCGCCTAACGAGTCGTGTGTGACTGCCAGACAATTTTTAGAAAATTCCAAAAACGCGACTGGATTCTTGGCACATTAAAATTAGAATATGCAATCCCACACTCTTGGCACATTACGATTACACAAAATTAAAATTAAAACAAGAAGTAGGAACTCCCCTAACCTGGATTCTCAACTCAATTTGCTAAAACTTGAATCCTTCCTTGAGTCGCACTAACCCCTTTGTTCTTCTACCTTGCAACACTTCCTTCTCCCTCACTCTATGCTTCACTGGCAGGCTCACTAACTTTCTCTCTCTCTCTCTCCCTTACTTGGTCTCTTAATCAAGCCTTAATTAGAGTTAATGGCAGCAAAACGAAAATTCATAAAAAAACAAATTTAAGTCTATTGATTCCCTATTAAAGCATGGTTTTCAGCCCTTTCTAGTTGCCTCCTAAGGTTTTTGTGTCTCTTCACATCCCTGCCAAAGTGGGTTTTGATAAAAAGAAAGTTATTTTGTCCAAGCCAAGGTTTGAACCCACTACCAGATAATTGCAATTCAAGTGCACAACTAACTCAATCAAATCATGTTTCATGATAACATTTATAAATCTAACAATTTATCCTCTCTTATCACATCTCAAACGTATCAAAAGAAAATACTAAATTTAATAACACACAAATGGCATACTTAGGACTTGAACCCAAGTCTTCTCACATAAACCAAGTACTCTCAACCACTTGAGCTAGTACTTTTCCACATCATGAAGGTTAGCATTTAATGCCATAAAGGCTTCTCTTACCCACATTTATTAAATAATTATTATTTAATTATTTAAATTTAGTGAGTCTTACAAAAGGAAACTCCAGTTCCTGGCTTGTCAAGGTAAGAGTAAGATTGGTGGAGGAGTAAGTGTCTAAGTTGGGAGGAGAAGGTGTGAAGAGATTTCATTGGTCTAATCATTCGACCAGGACGAGTGAGTTCTCAAAAAGGGTTAGGGAAAAGCCAAATCGGGCAAACTTAATTTGAGATGTATCTTAGAGTTGCTAAGTATAAATCAAACTAGAATTTGAAGTCAATGGAAGTTAGGGCTCTGAGGGTTTGTGGAGTGGTGGTAGTAAGTTAGGGAATTAAAGATGAATATAGGATGCCAGAATGATATGGTGAAGGGAACAGTTGAGGATTTTAAATTGGGAATGGAATAACTCGGTAGTGAACTTTGCGCCTTGGCTAAAGTCAGCAAAGGAAGCAAGGTGTGTGAGTGTCGTTATACATAAAAATGGTCAAGAGTGTTGATGATGGAGCAGTAGGCTAGAACTCAAGAGCAAGGATGGCAATGGGGCGGGGCGGGGACGGGTTTTACTATCCCATACCCATCCCCGTAAAAAATATTCATCCCCATCCCCAAACCCAACGGGTATTAACGTTTTATCCCATCCCCATCCTCACCGGGTAACGGGTATAATCTCATACCCACACCCATACCCGTTTCCTTACAACTTCAATATAAATTTTAATTAATTTTTATAGAATAATAAAAAATTACGGTAAAGGAAACATAATATTATCAAATATTCAATATTAGGAGGATGGTTGTTTCTTCGATATCAAATATTTTGAAATAAATTATAATTGTTTACATTTTAGATTGGAATACCAAATAAAATTTCATGAGAACTAAAACATTTATTAAATTTGCAAACTGCAAACATTAATGAAACCTAGTTGATAAAATTTAAAAATATTTTTAAAAAATTTAAAGAAAAACAAATATTTAAATTAAAATATATTTTAAATGTTTGTTTACTTCAATTTTTTAAATTTTAATGAATATCTTTTTGTATACACTAATAAAAATGATAATACATTACTTAATCAAAATGATGCAAATAACAAATAATAAACATAATAAAAAAATTTTAACATGGATATTGTATCTTTTGAACTCCAATATATGTTGGATGGTGATAAAAAATATTCATTGCAATTACATTAAATTTTGATATTGTAGTAAATAAAAGTTATTTATAGTAAAAAATTACAATATGATTGATATAATGAGTTAGAAAATAAAAAATAATTAGATAAAATATACTGAAATAGTATTCTACATGATGAAAATAAACAACAAATAAAAATATTAAAAATTTAACAAATGTATGTCTTAGAAACTATTGAAAGAAATCGTACAAAAGAAAACGAATATATAATTAAGGGTATGATAAGATGAAAAATACCTTAGACATCTAAAATCACTTTTCAAATATCAACATATATACTCAATGGTTGAGAAATAATTGTTTTAGCAAAACAAAAGAGTTCTTCAAATGAAACAAAAAATAGTAAAAATAAGTAAAGAATTTTTTTTATATTACTTATTAAATGAAATTTGTATGCTATTAAACACTTAAATTGAGAGTATTAAACATACTCATGTGAAAGGAAAATATATAATAAATAAAAATATTAAAAATAATAGAAATATTCAAATATGAGACGTAAATTTTTTTAATTGACATACATCATTTGAACATAATTATATAAATGTTATGATAAGATGAAAAATATATCGGAGATGCGAATGCATTTCATGACAAACCAAATAATTATAAGAAATAAAAGATTGAAATATATATATAGGGTTACTTAATTAATTGTGAATATTTTAATAATTTAAATGATAACTACATGTTTTAGTTTGAGGCTTGAAGTCACACGAGACTGGGATAAAAACCTACGAGAGGTAGTGGAGAGCATATGGTCACTAGTGCATAATTTGCTTTTTACATCGCCTTATATGCCTCGGTTGGCCAGGAACCGAAGCATATAATGGCGCGGTGGCATTTTTGCAATTCCAGACAAGTTTTATGCCTCGGTTCAGAAAACACCCGAAGCCAAAGAGGTCTATAGGCTTTGGTTCACCAAAAACCGGTGCTAAAGGCAGTAATATGCCTCGGTTCAAAAAGACCCAAAGCCAAAAAGGGAAGTAATATGCCTCGGTTCAAAAACACCCGAAGCCAAAAAGGGACTGCATATACAGAACGTTAAAATGGCCGGCCTTAGGCCCAAATTCATTTCTTCATTCCTTTGCAGAAACCCTAAAGTTGCAGAATGTCTCCCTTACCAAGCTTCTTCTTCATCCTTCATGCGGGAATGTCTCCCCCTACCGGTGGGCGTCGCTCCCCAACTCCACTTCCACCGACAAAACCCTCATTTCCATCAAACCCAACACTTCTCTTTCTCCTTCTCCTTCATTTCTATTCACCCTTCTCCATAACATGCTTCTTCCATCTTCTTCTCTGCACGCAGCGTGGATTGCTTATTGGCTGCGACGGCGCAGCGAGTTTGGCGAAACGTAGAGAGGGCGACGAGTGCGCATGCGGGAGGGAACCACTCGTGCGTCTATAGAAGTATGTCAGTAAAATCAAACCACCGCCGTGACGTTCCGCGGCCCGTCCGATGCCCACCTCGACTCCCTCGTCGGCCAGGCTCTGTTCGGGGACGGCGCAGAAGTTTGTCTTATGCGCGTAACTGGAAACCGAAAGATACACTCTGTGCTTTTCCTGCTGAGCGCATGAACCAGTGCAGTTCCTGCACGTATAACAAAAGCTCACATTTTTATTTTTTGTGAGGATTGTGCACACACTGAGTGAGTGGTTCTTCGGAAATTCTGACCTAGTTTTGCAGCAGATTGCTTCTTCACGTTCCTTTGTGAGATTTTAATGTTTCTCTGGTCCCATTGGAAGGTCCATAAATTCTCCTCAGTTTTGGTGATTTTGTGCAGGTGATTGAGATTGGGTGGTGAGGTTTGTGAGGAACCATAATCGTTGATGGAAGGACGCATTCTAGAACCCGTATCGTTTCTGAAGTTTTTTTTTTATATTTTGAATGTCTTAGGCCTCAGTTACTTCAGAAGCGAGGCAATAATATAGAGATATGGCTTCGGTTCTCAATAGAACCGAGGCATAAAATGAGTTTTTTGCCTCGGGTAACACCCGAAGCCAAAAACTAACCTTTTTTGGCCTTGGTCTTATATGCTTCGGTTCTAAAACCGGGGTAGAATAGCAAAAATAACTGCGGCCCAATACCCTTCCTGCACTGGTGGGTAGGCAAATCATTATATCATATACAAGTTGGTTGGGCTGATATGAAGGAGCATTCCCGTTTTACGGTTCCAGGTTGGAAGTTACTTAGAGAGGAATGACTAAACCAATCTACATAGATGAACACATATCGCTTAGCATAGAGGCAAAGTTTCCGATGACTATAGGTGTTGGAGTTGTTATATCAGTCGTGTCTGAGTGCTGGTTGTCAGAGAAAATAGGGAAAACATAGTTTTCTTCATATATCATCAGTGAATTTTCGAGGTCGAAATTTTTTGTTGTTAGGGACAATGTAAGACCCACTTTTTTTTACTCCTTATATTTAAGAGGCCTGCCCTAATCAGTTGGGCCTAAGGCTGAACCATAGGGTGCCCAAAACCCTTCAACCAGCCCTAACCCCTCATTCTGCTCTTTTCAGAAAAATAGTTTCCCATCCTATCTCCCTTTTGCTGCTACGTGAGCTCTGCCAGGGTTTTGCTCCCACTATTCATTGAGCTAGAAAAGCCCATTTTATTCCACCTAAGTTGCTTCTCAACCTGTACCCTTTCTTTTATAAGCTCTATTTTGTGATTTCCAACAGAGGTGAACGTTGATAACCTCTATTTTAATCTGTACCGCTGTTCCCAGCTCTCGAATATGCTCCTAGAGCTGTTGTGCTCATTGGCTTAGGTGTCGATGTCTTTGGCCACAATTTCCTAGGTAAGGGAAGCTAGGGTCTTTAGTACTTTCCGTAAATCTATCTATTTCAGCCACGTTTCTTGTCTTGTATGGATTGTATGCTACTATGAATGTGTGGACTGCCTGGTATGTGTTTTGGGTATGAAGGTATGGCTGCTGCAGGTACGAACAATGGCAAGAACTGATAATCTCGCCCAAGCGAGCTTGTCTCGCCTAGACGAGACTGGCAAAGGCTCGCCTAGGTGCTTTGCGCGAGTTGTTGCTTAAGCGACCAAGCTTCGTTTTGAGCGAGAGAATGCCTCGCTTAAGCGAGGAGATCTCGCCTAAGCGAGCAAGTGCAAAGGGCCAATGTTCCTGTTTGTCGAGCTCTCGCCTAGGCAAAAGGAGCTCGCCTGAGCGAGAGTCCTTCTCACCTGAGTGAGACCTTTTTGCTTGAGCGAGAAGCTGGACGAGAATGCATCTTGTCCTGTTGTTTTTCTGTTCTCAAATGTTGGCTATATGTTTGTATTGATCCTACTTTTAAAGTATGAATTGGGTGATTATGTATTAGTGAGATGATATATGATATGTGATGGATGAGTTTAACATGATTTGGACATGTTGCATGTATGGATTGATTCATGGATTGAGAATGATGAGTTTGATATGGTTTTGACATGGAATATGAATGAGGGTTGGTTATAAACGTTGGCATGAGATTGATATGAATAATAAGTATTTACTTGGTTGGTGGAACATGTTTGTGGTTAGGATGTAATTCCACGATAGTTTCGTGGTAGTGCCTCATTGGTTAGGGCGTAATTCCATGAGCCTCTACGTGAGACCTCAAGGTGGTGCCTCAGTTGGTCGGGACGTAATTCCATGACCCCTGTTAGTGGGAGTTCATGGTGGTGCCCCATCTATATAATTTAGTAAGGATTCAAGGTAAGGATGCATCCTAACACTCTAAAAAGTCAGTTAGTCTCACATAGAGCGTACTGACTCTAGTGGTGAGGGTAGTAGGAGGCCTAAAACTCATTAAGGGCTAACCTTGTGTATTATTTGGCCTTTGGGCTTTATTTTAGAACAATGTCATTACTTTATTATACCTTGTTATTGGCATTGTGGTGTGCCTAGTTTCTCTTCTGTTTTCTTTTGAACAACTGTATGGAGTAATGTTTATACTCGAGGATCATGCTATTCTATTATTCTGTTTGACTTAATTAGGGTTATTAATTAAATGGGGTGTTACATTTATAGTGAGTATGAATTGGTAATGAATTTTGTTGTGTCCTGGTAATGGAAATAAATGAATAAAAGACTACGAATTTTGTGTGGTATAATCGAAGAATAATGAAAGAACCTAAATAATTTTAAATGTGCATAATACCTATATGTCTTTTGAGAAAGTAATTCTCGTTTGATTAAATTTGAAAGTTTTGTTTTATCAATTATCACATTGGACCCCCAATCAATAGAATAAATTTGCAAATGATGAATCTACAATTGAAGAACAATATATGTAAACATGATGTACAATATAGTTATACTGATATATGTAAACATGGCATGTATTATTGTAGAAATGAATTAATTTGATTACCTTGTTGTCACTTGGCCTGACCAATGAGAGTGAATATTCATCCTTCCAAGTGTTCCATTGGTTTACAAATTATGTGTTCTACAAAGAAAATGTCAACTATTGCAAGATTGGAAAGTAAAGTTTAAAAACTTCACATATTGGATAATACCTCTTTTGGTAGGAAATTGTGGAAATGACTTACATGTATTTCTTCATTGAACTGTAAGGTGTCCTTAGATATTATTGTATTTACAATGTATCAAATAAATATGATGATTTTTACTATCATAGTTATAAAAAGAAGTATAATTAATTAGAATATGAAGATATACACATTTTATATGACACAAATGAAAAAGAAAACAAACAATGCCTAGTTTTGAGATAACAAAAGTTCCTTATAAATAACATTCTTGGTAAAAATGCCATGTTGTCCTTCTAAGTCTCGCTCTTTAATAAGGATTTTTGTGGAAGTTTGAGAAACACCTCTTCATAATGCAACATATAACTAACCATGGCTGAAAACATGTCGTGGAAGGTAAATTCCAACAGTAGGTATAGTTTGTCCTTGTGATTTATTTATAGTAATTTTAAAACTCAATCTCATAGGGAATTGTTTCCTAATAAGCACAAAGGGAAGACATGCACTCTTTGGTGTTTTATATTTAATTCTTGGTAAGAAAGCTTTCTTTTCTGCATGGTGACCTGTCAATATTTCAACATCTAACATGTTCATGTAGAACCCATAACATAGTAATCTTCTCCCAATACATAACCCATATTTAGGGTCTATGTTTCGCAACAACATTAATGGGGATCCTTTTTTAACCTTTAAGTTATGTGGTGGCAAACCTCCTAGAGAAAAAGTGTGCAAGTACTCTTGTTGGTATAAATGATATGTGTCTCCTTCAACCTCAGCAAATGACAAGAAATTACGTTCTTCTCCTGGAAATAGATCGATAATTATGTCATTAAGTTATTCTACATATTCATTTTTTGGAGTTAGTATGGCTAGTGTAGCCATATAAGATGCATCCCATGTATGAAATTGTAATCGAGGAAAAGTTTGGTGTATGAGGTGTTGTATTGAGGTTTCTCCTTCCCATGATATTGCTAGTTCTTGGGGTATTTTTACCATATCATCAACATGTGTTGGTTCAATACCATTTCCGATGTGCATGAGATATTCTAATGATTGCATGTTTTGTTGTAAATGTAATATATATGTGTTACTCCATAAATGAGAGTTAAAAATACAAATAGAAATCATTTGTGCTTTTGTACCTTTTTGAACAACTGGCAATACCTAATGAAAATCACCTCCTAATATGATCACTTTCCCTCCAACATCAAAATCTAGAATGTCCTTTAATGACCAATCTAGTTCCTCCAAAACATTTGTTAATCATGGGTGCTTCATCCCAAATGATTGCATTTGCTTTTGTTATTAGCTTTCCAAGATTTGATTTGATTACTTATCGAACAAAAGGAACCAGCCTTGACATTGATAGGTGTCTTAAATCGAGAATGTGCAGTTCTACCACTCGGTAATAATGTTGCTACTATACTCGAGGAGGATGTAGCTAAAATAATCTGACCCTTACTCCTACAATGTGCAATTAATGTATGGTAAAAGAATGTTTTATTGGTTCCTCCTGGTAATACCTAACTTTGAATATAGTTGATTACATCTAAAATTGTATTGAAGGCAATGAATTGGGCATGATTCAATCTGTGTACATTGTCAACATCTTCATTAGGTATCTATATTGATAATTCTTGGTACTAAAGTAGTTTCCAATGCATCATAAGTTAAAGTTGGCAAATAAAAATCCGTGATTATTTTACCATATTGAATTAAAAGGTCATTTAAATCCCTCAATAACATAGGAATAAAGTTCTTACTGACATAAGTGTTGATTGAAGTATAATCTTCAAGCATAAAGGTATGGAATTGATTCCAAAGGCTTCTAACATCAATTGGTTACAAAAAAATAATATGGTCACAAATAGTCTTCGTAAAGCATATGAAATTTGTAAAGTTGATGCTTCAACTAAGCATTCATGAATACTATTATCACTTTCTAAAAATCCCCATTTCTCAACTGCCTTTTTAAATGTGTGACAATATGTTTCATTTGGTGATAATAGGCATTCCCAACTGGTGGTCCTTTTACGTGAGAAAGCAAAATATGCAAGAACTTATCTCCTTCATAAGGAGATACAATATAAATTCGACCAATAACTTTCTTGTTTGACCTTCTTGGGTACCATTCCTTTTGTCTGATATTTCAACAATAATACTTTGGAATTTCTATGTACAAAAATGTTCTAGATTATGGATCCCTTTCATTGGTACAAAAATGTTCTAGATTATGGATCTCTTTCATTGGTACAAAAATGTTCTAGATTATGGATCTCTTTCATGACTATATTTGAAAAAATAAAAGTAGTTGAAAACTGAAAATTAAAAATTTAAAACGGAAAACTATAATGAATTTCAATTCAAAAACTTGATATATTTAATTATACATAAAACAAATCAAAACAGAGGAACAATGAAAATAGATCGTGCTACGTTGCTTATTATGTTGAAATGAAAACAGAGACTATATAACACACAAAAATAAAACACATATCAGTGTCTGCCTTTATTTCATAATATGCATGTCTTTTTTTCAAGAAAAATACTTATGAGATATTATATCTTTAAAGGGAAAAGAATTGACAAAAAGTAACAGGAAAACAAATACAATAAACACCTCAAGTGAAGCGGAGGAAACACAATGTGAGGAGTGATAAACAGGATAAAGTAAACATGAACTTCTTAACTATAAGTTATACTCTAAAAAAAACAAAGGAAAGGATGGAAAAAAATGAATTTCAATGACACAGATTAATTCCATAACTAAAGGGATCCTGCAGTTCTCAAAGAAGATAAATGACTTATCAGAAGTCATTCTACAAATTTCTTTATGAATCGAAGGACAAAATTTTTCTTTGGCCTAGGTTCTGTTTCCAAGTAATTTGATTCACCACATATAAGATAGAGTCTTGTGTTCTTTACCACCAATCCATGACCAAACGTCACAAAAATCTCCACCTTGTCTCCAGATCGAAGGTTTGATTTTATACCTTCCCAATCTATATCATTAAAGGAAATTATTGTGCCATGCATGTGTATATGCAATGTGCACTTTGTGTAATTAACAATTAAGACACTTCTAAGACCTTCAGTTGCCACAATTTCAGGGATTGATAAATAAATAACACACAAAATCATTCCCTTCACGTCATGATGTGGAGGCATAGTGAAAGAGACAGAATCTCCTTCACCCATATAGGCTAACCAATAAGAATGGTTGTCACACTGAAGAGAGGCATCACAACACTCACCGCCTGCCAATACCTGTACAATGAGATAAAAAGCTTAGTCATTGCTCTAATTTTTCTATCCAAATTGTCTCCACCAATCAATACTTTTAGTTAAAAACTGCAAAATGTAATACATAATTAAAACATGTCACGAGTAATAAATTTGGTTAGTAGTTTTCTTGAGTATACACCACCTTCACATCGTTAGGGATTTAGAATCCATTTCTGTTTGAGTCCCTTCAACCACATTGGTACACTCCCCCTCCAGCGGAAGCATTCCCAACCACGAGTACTCCTTTTCTGCCCTTTTTTGTATCGCCGTTATTCTTAACGGGACACGCTTTACCTGGAACCCTTACCTGGGACCTTTTTCAGGAAGACTTTCGATACTAGGACCATATTGCACTCGTCTGAGCCAGTTTTAACCATCGGCTCTGATACCACTTGTCAGGTTTTACAGAGGGGGTTTCACTGGGGAGAACAACACCAATGAGATCTGAGCCTAACCACATAAGACACTGACACCACTCTCAACCCAAAACCTTAAGGCATTGGGTTTATGGGTCTTTATTCTTATATAGTGCTCTACTCTCTCATTTCTGGTCAATGTGGGACTTAGACTCACACTTGGATTCTTAACAATCTATTGGTATCAAGAGCCATTTTTCTTAGTATGCTCTGTGGTTGCAGCATTGTCTGATCTTCCACATCAGAAAAGATTTGGTTTCTATTTTTCTTCTTGGGGATCTCAGTTTAGAGAAGTAGTGGGAGCTTTGGTCAAAAGCCGCAGCAGGAGCTTTGGTCAAAGGCAGCAGGAGCTTTGGTCAAAGCCGCAACAGGAGCTTTGGTCAAAAGCAGCAAGAGCTTTCGTCAAAGCAGCAAGAGCAATGGCATTGGAAGAAGGGAAGGTGAGGATTGAGAAGTTTGATGGCAGTGACTTCGGGTTCTGGAAGATGCAGATAGAGGACTACCTGTATCAAAAGAAGTTGTATCTACCCTTAACAGGGCAG